>Ga0157373_10000832_pt1 | contig 23953 bp, 26 predicted proteins | sample C65metaG_FD_113460 | JGI IMG/M metagenome (GOLD analysis project Ga0157373, IMG submission 113460) | Corn rhizosphere microbial communities from Kellogg Biological Station, Michigan, USA - C6-5 metaG | ecosystem: Host-associated > Plants > Roots > Rhizosphere > Soil | place: USA: Michigan... | reverse complement strand
ACAAAACTCCACTGAAGAGATCCGCCGGATTATCCAAGAGCTGCAACTGGCAACAGGCGACGCCGTCGAGCAAATGAAAACGGGAAAACTACGCGCGCAGGAGTGCATCGAATCCGCTGATCAGGCCTCTACCTACGTTCACACCAAGAGAGCGAAGAGGCAGTCACCACACCATGCACTTTATTAAGCAAACGTAAGGGATATGCAGGAATGAAGTTTGATTGCGCGAAAGTTTCCGGAAAGCTTGACTTCGTCCGGACAATTACACCCATGAAAGGAGGCTACAAAGCGACAATCAGTATCGATGGTTCTGTCATCCCAAACTTGCAGATGACAAGTCAGTTATATGAGGAGCTTGAAATTGGCGATAGAGTGACTTTGTACGGCATATTCAAAAACAATAATAAAAAGGAAAAGAACGACGGCATCCTTTACGGTCTTCAAAAAGAAAATGGAGTGAAAGCATTCTCGACTCAATACAGATATTTGGTTCCGATGTTGTTAGCCGTTACAGCAGCTATTGCATTCTGCATGGTGTTTGTCGCAGGCTGGTTCCCCTCGCTATTCGCATTGATTTTCTTTTTGGGTGAAGATCAAAACTACATGTATAACGCTACCGTTCTTGCGGTAGTCGAGGCCAGTTTGGTTGCGCTATTTTTTCTATGGCGAGCATGGATAATGTTTAGTGTAACGTCAGATCCGGAATCCTGGGAAGTGATTGCGCCTGCCACGCTCTCAAGCCGCTTTAGCAAGTTTTATAAATAATCCCACTAGCTGCGAGCGTGAGAAGTGAAGGGCGGCTGCACAATGCCGCTGGAATCTGAGCTCGGAATCTAGGCGCGATTCACCAGACTGCTCCGGCAAGCGTAGCGCGCAGGCGTGCAGGATGATAGCCCGTAGGGCCGAGACGTGGCTTTGCCACGGCTCGGTTTACATCAGCCCTCCGCCAGAGGCGGCACGCCATCACGTCCTGCTCAACATCGAGCTAACCGGGAGTCAGTTGGAATGATCTGCAATGAGCTCCGTGAGCTTGAGGGCGCTAGGCGAAGGGCACTATGGGCGCTTGCTAGCCTCTCCCCAGGTGATCCGAAGGCATCCGAACTCCTAGAAACTCTTGATGAGCTCGACAACCTAAATCTAAACGCTACGTCCTTTACTCAGAAGCCACTCGAACTCATTGAGGTTCGTAGTTCTGTCTCGGTGGAGCGTCATCACTCCGGAATCGACATCATCTTGGAACATACCATTCCGCAACCCTGGAGGGAGCGTTTCCATCAGGCAAGCATCGGGTCGACCAGGTTGGTCGATGGGCCATACGCCTCAGGCTGGGATAAATTCCTGGCGAGTTGGGAAGCAGAGATGCGACACGTGGAGCAGCATCGGGCCGCAAGATATAAATCTAAAAAAGAATGAGCGGGTGAGGGCATGGGACAAGACGATGACACGGTGTACTGCGATATCCAGATGCCGCTAGCCCAAGGGCGAGAGCTTCTGGAGTTAGTGAATGCACTGCGAGAATCGAAAGCTCATCCGCGTCTCGACAAAGTCTTCGAGCACATGCAAGACGAACTCAGTACATCCATCGATTTCGTTGAAACCCCACCAACCAGGGACTTGTTTTGGCCGACGCACCACTGAACATCGGCACTAGAGCATCAAGGGGGATAGATGCTAAGGCCAGCGTACTAGCTGAAGCTCCTTGATTCGAATCGCCATCGCAATATCCGAAACCCCAAATTGAACCGAAAGTGGAATCAAATTACGGTTGTTAAACCGGGCGCACCTTGCCAGCGAAATTTCTCGATCAAGCGAATCCCTTTCTGCGTTCAGAAGCGACCATGGATCTGAAGGGTTGAGGTGGTAACAGGTGGTATCGGTGAAGGGGAAGGGGCCCTTCATTTGAAATTGAGCAGCAAAAGCATCCAGTAGAAGTCGGGCTGGTATCAAAAAACACGCCGCAAAGTAATCAGCCTCCCTTTCCTTGCGAGAGCGACTTTGTCCTCGTGCCGATCCGTCCAAAGGCTTATCACGATGCATCACCTCATCTTCATGAAGCACAAAGTGACCGACCTCATGAGCGCCGGTGAATCGGATCACATTCATTGGGAATTCGGTGGAAACTGCTATGCGTCGAATCGAGCGATTCATTAAGCCCGCAGCCTTGAAGCGCTCTCCCTCTCGCCCGAACAGTGGAGAACCCAGGTCAGGAAGGAGCTGGTAATCAAGTCCTAAAATATGGGCCGCGACCTCAGGTGCCAGCATCTGAAATGGCGTCAGGTGTCGGTTTGGCCATAAGCGTTCTTGGTTGTCCCAAATTTCTTTATGAAGACGATGGGCTGCTTGCTGGATGCTTTCACGATTCATAGCTTTGTACACCATATGATGTGCTATTTTTTAATTCTAGACACCATATGTAGTGTTGTCAATGACCTGTAATGCCAGGGTGATGTCGGGCTCAAGACATCATTGGGTTCCCGGTGCTCGTGCGCTGGATACTCCAGCCCAGAACCGATCTCGGTGCTTGCTCTGTTGCGATCTAGACTACCGACTACCCTAGCTCAAGGTTTGCGTACGCAGCCACGCTTCCACTTTTTGCCATCGGCCAACCTCCGAAAGCTGTGACTTTCCTGTATCTAGAATCTCAAGCAGTCGCTGTCTCTCCGCACGAGAGGGAAACCAATCATCAATCTCGACGCTGCAGTGGTTGGACTCGCTCAGTGCCCATCTCACGACAATATCCGCAGCGGCTCTGTAGTGATCGGCCATGAACAGGCGATGGCCATCCATAGACCATCCACGCTTTGCTAGCTCATCGGTCACGTCAATGATGCCCAGGTCGCCAAAGTAGGCTGTGGTGTCAGGATAATGGATACCTGCCAACGACACCTTAGCCACCCCCGATTCCCGATCAAAATAGGAAAGGAAATGCCATCCCCCTGTGCTGCTCCCAAGATAGGGGACATTGATGGCAGCTTTCCCTGTTATGTAGTGCTGGTGCGAGACGCGTTTGAGGTCAAAGTCGAAAAGCGGCTGGGCCATGAGGGCTTTCCTGAATTTTTGAGCGCCGATTCGGTTAAGCGGAGCACACCCCCAGTTCGTGGTATAGCGCCCCATCGAAGGGTGGAGGATCGCGCTGTTCTAGTTGATGTAAATCATAACCGTATTAAAGCGCGTGGCATATCTCTACGCATTGAGAAGAATGCTGCGAACGAACAGGTAACGCTCGAAAAATACCAGTGAAAAAATATTTTAGTTTCGCTAAGGAATTAGTGAGTGCCGCCGATGATATATGTTCACTAATTAGCTAAGGGGCTGTGCGTGTCTGACGGTACATTTTCTGTGATCAAGAGTGTTTTTCCCACGTTCGTGGCTGGAGCTAAAGATCTACAGCGTTCTATAATTACTCCGACCGAATTTTTCAAAGATATGAAGCTGCGTAATTACTGGTGTGCGCAAGCCAGCGTGATCGGGCTCGTAATGGCCGTTGCGTTATCACTACTAAGCTTTCCATCGCTGAAAGGGATTGGGATAGAGCTCAGTAAGGACTTTGTATCCGTCATGGTTGTCCTGAATTGCATGTTCCTGATCCTCTATGGCGCTTGCTTTTGGTTTGGCGCACGTTTCATGTTTGGAAAAGGATCGCTGTTTTCTACGATCAACTCATTTTTTTATATCTCGATTTGCCTAGTCTTCATGAAGATCGCTGAGATGCCAGCGCTGGGTTCGAGAATGACCGCTTTAGCGCATAGCTGTGAGCTTGGGGAATTTGGAGCGAATGTCACTGCAGCGATATCCGCAAGTTCTGTTTCGAGGACGTCGAACTTTTTGATCGGCGTATTTTACCTTGCATTTACCGTCTGCTCGGTAAAACTCCAGCGAGGCGTCAATGACTTCGGTATCGTAAGGGGAGTGGTGTCCGCGATTTTTGGGATGGTATTCCTAAGTTTAGCCGTTATTTATATCCAAGAACCTGCAGTATATGCAGTGGTCTGCGGCTACTTAGGCGAAAATTAACTAGCTATGTTTTGATTGGTTGGCTAGCTAGCATTACCTCGCTGTAGATCAGCGATTAAGATTGCTCATAACTGTACCATGGCTGGATGTTTCTTTGCGTCAACAGCCATGGCACCGTTATTGAGGGTTCAGAACAGCGGGTGTGGCCCGAATTCTTCATCAATTCTTTCATCCCATCCTGAGTTTTCTGGTTTGTTAGCGGCCCCTCCTACTATTTTAATAGCGTATGCGCGGCACACTTCCAGAAGCGAGGGAGGGATGTATTCCAGTAGTCCTTTGTATTCTTTTTCGTCCCCGTCACGGTACTGGTACAAATCAGCGCACCAAAGATCGTAGACCCAGTCACTGATTTCCTCCTCGCTTTGCGGAAGGGCAACCAATTCTTTGACGAATTTGTTTAGGTGCTGACGCTCCCTCTTGGAAAAGCCTCGGGTGGTTAGGCTAAAAAACTTCAAAGCCTTTATAGCTGGTCTGACTTGCCAGGTGAGCGAGTCAATGGAGTCTGGAGCTCGCATCAGCGGGACTAGCTGATACGGATTGAGCAACTCGCCGGTATCTGTTGCCACGGAATGCATTATACGGTCAAGGTGGAAGCTTCTACGCTCACTGCGCATGTGGCAAAAGGCATCAATGGTTTTATCAGTTTCCTTGCAGGAATCCGATATATCCCTTTCTGTGATATTACCTGCGCCATCCTGGTACTTAATGCGTATGCGCACTGTTGCTCCTGAAATTCTGTACTGGGCTGTAAAATGTCACTGTTCATCTATTGTCGGGCGGGGAGCGAGTCTCGGAGGCGCGGCTCTTATCTATCCCCCACACTGCTTTAGCTACTTCTTCAATTTTCGCGACAAATTTATCGACGTTGAGCCCTGCGATGAAAGCTAGCGCGAAGAAACCAATTTCACTCGCGTCAGATTTAGAGCTGGATTCCAATACCAGCAAGCCCGCTTTGAGGAAAAGATAACTAACGGCACCAGCAATCACGCTCGTAATGGGACGGATGAAGTACCACGCATACCAGTCCGTATCCCACCTTTTGTGGACGCATTTGTTCAAGTACACAGCCCTGAGGCAGTAAAGGCAGCCCCCCACGCAACCAATTGCACCACACATCAACGGAATCCGTAGCACCTCATAAGGTTGTGCAAGCCAACCTAGCGCCATTGCGCCTATCGAGTAGGTCGCGATGAACAGCAACAGCACAAGATAGCCTACGATCAGAAGCAGCACTTAATAGTCCTTCAATTGGTCGGAGCACGTTCCGATAGTAACTGTGCAATCAGTTTCGCCCATGATGAACATGACAACTGGCAGGCCATCGTTGGCCATGGTCAGGGCTAAGGAAGCTAGTAGATTCATGTCGTCGGAGCTCGGGCGTGACGAGTGCTTGGGCGGATGCGAATGCCAGTCACCGATGTAGTCGACGATCCCGGCTGTTCTCCGACGCGTATCAAGAAGCACTTCTTCCTGGCCCTCGTACCCTCGAATGAAGGAGGTGGGTGTAGAGACGCTATCTGGAGGGGCAGGCATTCCTTTGACTATATTGATAGTTTTCAACTGATGGTCAGTGTATCCAAGCAATATTCCACCTGTTTCATTAGGTAGCGCCTGGCTTCTCAGGCTGCGGATTTGTTCAATGAATCCTTGATCCCACCGGACTGTCCAGCCGTCTGACCGTGCTTCCTTTGATTCAGAAATGGCTATTTCATGCGCTGCGACGCCGCCGGTTTCATCGTTTACATCCCATACACACGCTCGCGCGCCTGATTTGGCTTGGCTCAGCCTTACCTGCCGGCTGAGGAGTGATGCGTGGAGGCGAATCAGTTCGACGGAAAGCCTGAGGGAAATATCTCTGCACCCGTTCCCGACCCATTCACCTTTGCTGTGTCCATCAAGATGAAGTTCTCCCCACGGCGACTCAAGGATTGCACGGTAGTATTGGGCTTCGATGCTCGATATCCGAACGCCCCTGTCGCGGTCTTCGAGAAGCAATACTGAGCTTCTACCTGAAGGTGTGAGGAATACGCTTGCAGTACGGGGTGTTCCATCACGCTCACCTAATTCCCTCGGTACATGCAACGTCGTCGTGGCGTCCACTACTAAGCTTGCGTTGCTTAGTGCCGCCGAGACATTCACATCTTCGTCGACAACGCTCGCGTCAATCGCCATATGCGGTGGTTGTTCGGGGAATATTTGATCCAGAATGCTTTTAACGGCTCTGACTTTCGGGGATCCGATAGCAGAATCCGAAATGATGTGCCGTGCCAGGTTGTGAGGCATAGCTTGGTCAGGATCTATCAAAGTCCACTGACCCCAAGACTCTCTCGTCCACGTTTCCACCATGGAGCTGCCGAGAGCACCTACCCCAGCGATCACTCCTTCGAAATCCGAATCTGCAGATTCCAGGCACGACAATGACCGGATGAGTGGCTTGTCCAGCTTATATCGAAGCTGGGTTGGCAAAATTGAAATAGCTTTCCATCGCTCCTCTAGCGTTTGGCCTATGAGCTCAACGGGGCTCCAGCTTCCTCGGTATTCATCATAAAAAAGCAACCCGCAGGCTTCACCCAGATGGAGCAGGGAATTGGTAACCCAATAGGCGAGGTCGTCAACCTTGTCCACTATCCCGTTCCTGAGTCTCGGAACCGATAGCAAAATAAGAACGCATTTTGGACGCTGTTCATTGGATGAAAGATCAGTGACCGAAATCAACTGCTTGATTGCTTTGGTAAGCTCGTCAAAAAATGAACCGCCACGAATCGCCACCCATTGGTCAAGGTCTCCCAGGGTCGCTGGGAAGCGCTCGACGCGCGAGCTTTCGACAGGCGGCAAATTAACGCGAAGAGTAGGGATACCTTTCATCCCACATGCCGTTGCTGCATTCGCATCTACATAGTAGCCAAGGTAAGTGGTGACCTCAGTGCTACCGGACTCGGCTTCAACAAGAACCAAGCGGCGAGCAGGGTTTAAAGATTCCTGAGCGTGTTTGGCGGGCAAGATAATTTGGAACGCTGTGTTGAAAAATAATTGCTCCAAAGGCTGATCGCCGAGATGAAGCGAATTTTCGGCTGATTCCCGCAACCACCAGAGCACCCTCGCGAGAAACTTTTGAGGAGTCCAGGAGCGCTGAACCTCTGACCATGTGCTGTTGTACAAGCATAAGGAAAGTGGCTCGGCGGTACGGGTGTAATTTTGATGGCCTAGAACAGGGAACTCACTTCTTAAAGCCCTCACCCCAACAGGTGGGTCTTCCTCCGCGTTCACAGTGAGTGCTAACCACTCCTTGCGCAAGATACCGTTTGGGTTGTGGGCCCCAACCGACCCGTCTCCGGCCTTCACCACAATTATCTCGGTCAGGCCTGTGCCGTCTGGTAGCGACCGGACTTCCTGGATATGGAAGTATTCATGCCTTTCGCATGCTCGATATATCTCGACCGACAAGGGAAGTGTCAGTGCCTGCGCTCCATCTTCGAGTGGGCTGCCCCACTCGATGAGACTGAGGCTCACTTCTTGGCTCCTGCCCGAGGAGCCGCCGCTGCCACAGCGCTGCTCGCTGCCGCGATCCCTACAGCTGCTCTCACCAAACCCGATGATGTGACCTCAAACCGTATCGTTTCTGGTTTGGCCTTGTCGCCGACACATAGAAAAATCCCGTTGACATCATCCAGAATGGACTCGTACTCCCGCTTAGCTCGAATGCAAGGTGGGTCGTTTTTGTCATCGACCACCTTTTTGCTGCTGGCGACAATGATCGCGCCCTGACGAGCTTGACCCAACGCAGATCTTGCACCCTCGGATACCTCTGCATCTTCCCCATAAGTCGACCAGCTGTGGTGCGAAAGTGCGTGCCACGAACAGTGGTGCGGAGCCTGGAGCAGATCGTATTCCAGCACTTCAGGAGTTTCTTTGTAACGTTCCCAGATTCGCTCCCAGATAGAGGTATGGGCATCGCCACCAGTCAGAAAGCGAGTTTTATTTCGGCTGAATGACGACGGAGCCAACTCGATACTCAAAATCACACTTGAGTGATTTTTCGAAAGAGTCTCTTCTGTCTCGTCATCCTGCTTGGGCATAGGTGCCAAGAGTTTTGCGCTGAAGAAGTCACCGTAGGTATGCCCGCCAATGGTCGAGAACGTCTCCCCTGTCTTCACTAGGATGGGTTGGATGTTGTCGGTTTTACCTCCTTCATCCTCACCGAAAACTCGAACCCCATTACCAACCACTGCGTAGCCAAGCTCCTTCCAGCGAAGGACTCGGCGCCTTGCTTCAACGTGAAAGGCGTGGGCGTCGTCACACAGTGTTAGGCCGAGCGAGTTACGTCGCCGAAAAATCATAGGAGACGACCACATCTCACGAATCACGATTCGCTTTTCCGCTTGCGGCTTTTTATCATCTGGGTAGTCCTCAATCGGCCCAAGCCAAAAATGCTTGCGCACGCCAAGGCAGTGATCTTCGTCAGGATGGCTGAGAAGGAACGCATCCACGTAGGGGCGTTGGTCAGCATCTGTGAGCAACTGCTTCCTCAGCTCCCCCGCAACATCCGGCGTCTCATCCTCAGGATCATCTGCCGCTTGGCGAATCCGGACGTCAATGATGATGGTAGTGGCATCGGCGTTAGCCAGTCGCACCATGGTCATGTCGCCGTTACCCACCGGGAAAAACGCAATTTGTCCAGCCATGGTGCACACCCCCAAAAGAAGACGCGAATCGTCGTGATGGCAATACGGTACTCATAAAAATTAGATGAGTCTAGTTTTTAGTGGTGTTACAATCGCGCCATTCATTGCACTAGGCTCAACAGATGACTGACCACCCACCAAAAAAGGCAGGCCGCTGGGGCCAGATGCGCCGTTTGGAGTTCATTGACTTCAGGCTTTTGTGGGAAGGACGGGTAAATCGGGCTGATCTGCTCGATTTCTTCGGAATTTCTGCTCCGCAGGCTTCTTTAGACTTCGCTAGCTACTTGGAGCAGGCGCCAGGAAATGCAGTCTATGACAAGACCGTAAAGGCCTATGTGGCCACGGACACGTTCACCCCGAAATTTGCTCCTGACGACGGTTTGCGCTATTTGGACGAGCTTCTCGCACGGGAGATGGGCGTGATTGATGAAGCAGAAAGCTTCATCGGTTGGGCGCCTCCGATGGATTCGGTGCCCAACCCTATCCGTCTAGTCGATAAGCCGGCGCTTATAAAAATTCTTCGAGCTATTCAGCGGCAGGAAGCGCTTGAGATTAATTACCAATCGATGAGTGGGCCAGATCCAACCATCAGGACTGTCGCGCCACATGCTTTAGGGTTCGATGGCTACAGATGGCATGTGCGGGCCTATTGTTTTAGACGTAACCAGCACATAGATTTTGTTCTCGCAAGAATACTTTCGTTGGTTCCGAAAGACCTGCCGTCTACACCACCTTACGATAAGTTATGGCATACCTATGTACAGGTGGTAATTGGAGCTAACCCTGAGTTGGACGAAGGGCGTCGTCGTGCCATTGAGTTGGATTACGGTATGCAGGATGGCCAAAGTACGTTGACCACCCGTCAATCTCAGCTTTGGTATCTTCTACAAAAGCTTGGTCTCAGGAACCACAATCCTGACCCTAAAGCACAGCAACTGGTACTTCTCAATCAGCCAGAGTGCCAACAATGGTTAGGTGAGTAATCTAGCTCGTGCACAGTGATTCAGGCCGATATTTGCAAATCTACTGATGGATTAAACATGGTTGCGATATTAGAGTTGGTGAAAGATCCCTACGAGCGAAAGGCTAGAGTTATACCAGGGCTTCTGGTTTCACTGCCGCTGCTTGTGCCCTTACTGTGCGTTTATGGTGCTAAACATCCCGTACTTACCAGTGTCATTGGACTGCTGGGCGGGTGTGGTGCGATCTACGCGTTGGCGAGCGTTGCTCGTGGTCGAGGAAAAAAGCTGGAAGAAAAGCTGCTAAAGAGATGGGGAGGAATGCCTACGACTTTAGCCTTGCGGCACAGTGATAAATTCCTGGATAGCGTCAGTAAGCAGAGATATCACCAACAGATATCGTCAAAGCTGGGAATTGATATGCCGAGTGAAAAGGATGAAAAATCGGATCCTGCTAAAGCTGATGATATCTATATTGGCGCGACTAAGCGCCTCAGGGAATTAACTCGTGGCAATAAAAATCTCCTACTGAAAGAAAATATCGCCTATGGCTTTCATCGCAATATGCTCGCGATGAAGGCTGTAGGAATTCTGTCTTGCCTTTGCGGATTAGGGTATGGCGGACTGATTGCGGGAGTAATTCGAGTCAAGCCGCCTCATTTTGAGCCGATTCATTTGGCAGATCCAGGGCTTGCAGCAGGGCTCACAATTCTTATTTCTGGGTCACTTTTGATGGCTTGGTTATTTTATTTCGACAAGGATGCTGTAAGGCGGATGGGTTTTGTCTATGCGGAACGCCTGTTCGAGTGCCTTGGTTCCCTACCCAATCCGAGGTCAAGAAAGAAACCAGCCTAAGTCCAGGTGGAGCCATAGGAGCCCTAGGCTCATACGGATTTATCTCTAGAAGCAGTAGCCAATTATAATTGTGCAGGGAGGCAAAATGCCTACGATAAAAAGCTTATCCGTTGGTAATGGCGATATGTTCTACATCCTTCATGGTGGTGATAATTTCACTATGATTGATTGTAATCTGAATGCTGAAAATTCTGATGAGATTATCGCCGAGCTCAAGAAAGTATCGAAAACCAAAAGTATGCGACGCTTTATCTGCACTCATCCGGATGAGGATCACTTCAAAGGCATCGAGAAGCTCGATAAAAAGTTTCCTATAGCGAATTTTTATTGTGTAAAAAACAAGGCTCAAAAACCGGATCTAACGGATTCGTTTCTTCATTATTGTGCCTTGAGAGACGGAGGTAAGGCTTTTTTCCTTGAGAAAGGTTCAAAGCGGAAGTGGCTTAATCAAGGTGATGAAGAGCGCGGATCCTCCGGCTTGCAGATCCTTTGGCCGGATACCTCTCATGCCGATTTTAAGGAAGCTCTGCGTAAGTGTGATGCTGGTGAAAGTTTCAATAATGTCTCATGCGTATTGAGATACTCTGTCAGTGGCGGGGCGAGTTTCCTTTGGTTGGGTGATCTAGAAACCGACTTTATGGAAAGTATTGTTGATGACATCGAACTAACAAAAACAACCGTCGTATTTGCCTCTCACCATGGTAGAGCCTCCGGAAAAATTCCTGACTCCTGGCTTGAAAAGCTTGACCCTCAAATTATTGTAATTGGTGAGGCTCCATCCCGGCATCTTCACTATTACACTGGCTATAATGTGATTACTCAAAACAAAGCTGGTCATATCACGATGGATTGCGTAGATAACATGGTTGATATCTATGTAACGAACGAAGAGTATGAGCGCGATTATCTTGAGGATCAGGGTAAGCGAGCTTACCCAGGATATATTGGCTCATTAGAGGTCGAGACTGAGTACACACTTTGATTCATTGGGCTACGGGGGGATCCGCTGAATTTGACTGCACCCTTTGATTCCAGCTGTAAGGCGACTGGAGCCCAGATATCCAGTCTCTGCGGGCCAGGCGCATCGGATGACCGCTGGTTTTTTCGGAGGATCTCGGGAGGGGCTGCCGGCGGGAGTTTGCTTGCCTAAGGGGCCTCGTGCGCTAAAGCTAATCAAACCTGCTGTTATAGGAGTTTGTGGGGCGGAGTACATCTGTACTCACCGGCAATCGATGCCTCTCAAAGTCTAGCTAAATGGACGTGGTGATAGCACTGAGCTATGTTCGTGCTTACGATTAAGCGCGGAACCGCGCAATGACCCAGGAAAGGACTCGGTGCGATGATTTACCAATGCAATGGATGCAGCAGGACTACCTTCGAGGTCGCGTGCCCGTGGTGCATAGGTTCTCAAGTTTCACCGTCATCAGAGCTCACGTTGCGACACCTCACGCCACTGGATCCTTCCTTTTATCCCGACTTTCAATACCGATCCAAAGGCTTGATCCAAGACTTCTTCGGGAAGAAAAAAGAGCAAGCCCAGCTCAACGATCTTTTGAATAACGTTTTGAGAAAGTACGCAGAGCTGAAGCAGCCATACTTCACAAACTTTATTCACACCACTCGCGAAAGCGCAGGTAGTAGCGATGACGCGGGCGTGCCTGGGCCACGATTGGATGGTGTGTACAGCGAGAGGGAATTGTTCAGGGAAGTCTTGATTCGCAAAGGCTTTGACGAGCTTGAAGGTCTTCCATCCCTCTTGGACAAGCTGTTGCAGACCACAGCCTTTAACTCTGCCTATCTGGGTTTCTCCAGAGAACTGACCCGCCACATTCGAAATGACCTTGCCGACACCTTACGTTCTTGGATTGAAGAAGCAGGGACGACCTTCAGGTCTGACTTGGCTTTGTTCTATTACTATCTGTGGGAAAATGACGTTGCGTTCCCCAATGTGCAATTCAATCCTCAAGCTGCTTCGACGTCTGGTGTGCCACTCCTCCCGATACAGGTTTTCCGGAATGGCCTGAGCCTCTGCGAGGAGATCTATTTCGACATTCTCGTCGAGCGGCTGGGATCTCAGCTCGAGCATTTCAATCCGAATCAGTTCATCACTATGTATCTGGTGGATGCTATGGACGGATTTCAGTTTGAAGCTTTCCTGGTTGAGATCTTCCAGACCATTGGCTATGACGTTAAGGAAACCAAGAAAACTGCAGATCAGGGCGCCGATCTTTTCGTTACCCGGTTCGGTAAAAACATGGTCATCCAGGCTAAGAACTATTCGGGCTCCGTAGGCAACGCGGCTGTGCAGCAGGCCATCTCTGCTAAAGCCTTTTACGGGTGTGACGAGGCGATGGTCGTAACGAACTCTTACTACACGAAATCAGCGAAGGAGTTGGCCAGCACGGCGGGCGTGCGGCTAATCGACCGTGATGGGCTTCAGAGCTACCTTGATGACTACAATCAGAAGCTCATTGAGATATTCCAAGCTGAAGAGGAAGGCGCCTAACCTTAATTTGATGGGGGGGCAGCCATTGATCAAGTCTCAAAAAAAACAATGCAACGGAGATGCGTTATGACAGCAGATGCTTTTTGGAAACCATTTGAGGTTGAAATAAATGACTTCAACGGATTAGTGCACGTGATTAATCAGGTGATGGATAAAGCGGTAGAAAAAGATATAAGTTTCGCTTGGCGCGGACAAGTCGACGCCAGTTGGGCACTACATAGTTCTCTTTATCGCAGAATGAACATTACTCGAGGAAAGACCCTTCCAGAGGCTGATATTGAAAAAGCAGAAGGGGAAATACTCATTGAATTACATAGGTGGGGTCTCCACTCATCCCCTCATGGTGGGAGGCTATCGGTGCTAAAGCAGCTCGCTATGCTGCAGCACTATGGCGCGCCTACGAGGTTAATTGACATCACATTCAATGCTTGGGTTGGTGTATGGTTCGCTGTTGAACAAAAATGGAGTAACGGTGTTCTAAATGAAGACGTTGATGCCAGGCTTTTTGCATTCGATGTTACGGACAGATTGATTAACGAGAAGGCAGAGTTTAGGCCTTGGGAAGATTCCTATCATCGACCATGGAAGAGTGGTGCTATCGATGATCTAGATAGAAAGGAGTGGACTACCTCGGTTTACGCATGGAAGCCTTCGAGTCTGGATGCACGAATTGCAGCTCAAAATGGAGGCTTCCTTTTTGGAGGTGTTCCTGCCAGCAGCAAACCGGATAATAAAAAATTTCAGTTCCCCAAATCTCCAAATTTTAACGATGGTTGGTGGTCGATTGAGGAGGGGCGAAAAGCATGTTGTATCGCTGCCAGGCCTCATGTTTTTGAGCCAGCCAAAGGTAAACGCCCTGGGCCGGGCGCACTTTATACCTTCAGGATTAAGGCCGCTGCCAAAGCCGACATAAGACAGCGACTGGAAAAACTTTTCGGATATAAACATTCGACTATATACCCTGACTTTTCTGGTTTTTCCTCGTTCGCTGTCCCCCATATAAAAAACTACTAAGTTTTTTCATAGCTCATCTACCTATACTCTGCGCGCTTGACAAGTATGCACAAAAAAATTCCATTCACTCCACCTTTAGAAAGCGGAGCGCGCAGGCCATTATGGTCAGACCCTAACACGTGTTGGGCCTAATACGGCACCCGGACAAAGCTTGGATCTGCGCGACGCAATATCACCGCGTTTGTTCTGGACGTTCCATGGGGCTAATGACGCGGTGCTAAAGTGTCCGCACAAGGTTTTGGAGATTAAGGGAAGGATGCGATATGTCAGGGGTACGGCAGCACTTCATTCCAAAGTTTTTGCAGAAAGGGTTCAGATCTCCAGGTAACGGCAAAATCGTCCGATGCTGGGTATACGAACAGAATAAGCCTTCCAGATCTGCAAATATTCAAGATGTAGGGCTTGAAAGGCATTTTTATGCTATCGACGGCGAGCCGGATCTGGACGATAAAATCACCGACGAAGAGCGTGATGTTTACGTACCTTTGATAGACAGCCTACGTGCTGGCAACCTGAGCGAGGCGGTGGTCGAGAGGATTCCAGCGCTGTTAGCTCACCTAGAAATCAGAAGCCGCCATGTTCGCCAGAATATGCAGTCGATGGTTGATGAGTGTGCCACTGGCATTCTTGGGTATCTCTCAGATCCCGCTACCCTCCGTGCGTTGACTCAAAGTCATTTCAGACCAGGTTCCCCTGTCTTTGACAGTGCCTTGGCAAAGCAGGATGTTAGCCCGCAGCAGCTTCAGGCTTTGCTCACTATGGATGAATCACTCCTCGACCAAATCATCGAGCCGCTCGTCGCGATATTTGCAGCCCAGATGCCTGCCCTGTTGACGCGTATTAAGTCTTCAATACCCGACATGATAAAAGCCAGTCATGTCCGCATGCTCAACGAGTCTGTATCGCCAGCTGCCCGCGCCCTGCGTTTCAGCGCGCTCCATTATTCGGTTCAAAGATTTGAGTCAGGCGATCTGCCTCTAGGGGATTCAGTCGTACTGTTCCATGTGAGAGGCGAGCGCTCTTTCAAGCCTTTCATGGATAAGGATGATGAGCTTGTCCACGTAATTCTGCCGCTGTCGTCGGATCTGTATCTTCTTGGGGAGACGGATATCTCTCAGCCACCGCTTTCCCAAAACCTGCCGCTTGAAATCGCGCGATGCTCTATGAAGTATTTCATCTGCTCCCACCAGAGTGATCGTGCTGTAGATTTTCAAGCGCAGATAGGACGCAATGCTAGCTGGCTTTCGGCACGAGAAATGAGCGTATTACTTGGAGAAGTGCTTTCGGGGCTGATGGGGCAGAAGCTAACTTGACGCGCAACAGTCAAGACGAGGTTACACGAAGGGATCTTTCTGAGATGGTTCGTCGAGATGTATCCTCATCATAACGCCTTCAGAAGCCGCTCAAGTGTCTGATGCTCCCATGTGCTAAGCAGAGCTATAGGGTCAGTCCCGTATCGATCTCCCGAGTCGAACGACCAACGCCGTCCATCGGTGCTGACGCATGCTTCGCAGTAATCGAGCTCATCACAGTCGTTGAAGATCGTCATGCTCCATCCCTCGACGTCGACCATGAACATCCCGGCATAGAGCTCGTCCCAAGTCTGAGCACATGCTTTGATCATCGTGCGTCGCCCAAAGATCGCATCGCGCAGTACCTGGCAAACCTCTCTTGCTGTGAGCGCAGGCGTAGGTTCGTCAGGGCAATAGGTTAAAGTCATAAAAGAAACCAGTCGGCTTTGGTCGTTTTGCCAAAGGTACACCGGCATGCATGAACCAGGTACTCACAGGGAGGAGAGGATGAAGCTATTTTTAGACTGTGAGTTCACTCGGCTCAACCGAGACACGAAGTTGATTTCGCTGGCACTCGTGTCCGAAGCCGGGCACGAATACTACGTCGAGCTCACAGACACGTACGTGACTCAGGACTGCAGCGACTTTGTGATTCAAAATGTCCTGCCACAGCTCAACCTGGCTGCGCACGGGCAAACCTTGGTCGAAGCTCAATCCTCACTACTTGCTTTCCTGAGCAACCTGAAAGGCCCCCTCGAGGTTTGCACCGATGCTCCAGAATGGGATTGGGATCTCTTCTGCCAACTAGCCTACGTAGATCATCGTTGGCCAGGTAACGTTGCCAATCGCGCGACTAACCTGATCCTGCTATTCAGGCATCTCGAAGCGGATGATATCGGCGACTTGGTGCTGCCAGAACTTCCACACCACGCGCTGTTGGATGCTCGTCTCCTGGCCAACCTTTATCGTCGGCTGGCAACAGGTTCAAATCGAGGCATTGGACATGAATGATGATCTTAGTGCGCGTGAGTCTGTCAGGCGCAAAGCGCTCTGGACACTGTCGCACTTGATACCGGGTGATCCAAAGGCTGCCGCGATTGTTGATGTTCTAGACGACATCGAAGGCCAGGAGCGCGTCGACCTGAACCATAGTCATCCAGGCCTTGATATCGATGCTGCCCGTAAAGCAGTTCAGATTGAGCGCCATAGCTCAGGCATCAACATTGTGAACGAGGCTAGTATTCCGCAGCCCTGGCGCGAGCGTTTTCTGCAAGCGAGCATTGGGTCGACGCGCTTGACCATTGGCCCGTACGCTCATGATTGGGAAAAATTCCTGGTTCAATGGCAGGTTGAAATGCGGCACCTGGATGCTCACAGGTCAGCAAGGTGAGCATCCAGCGTTTAGCCTCAGACGCACCTTCGATTGTCTACAGTTGACGGCGCTGACTATACTGCCACCACTGAATATCTGAGGTGCTCCATGTCCCGTCTTGCTGAATTCCGCGCGCTTGAACAGCAGCTTGCTGCCCAATTGGCAGAGCTTGAAACATTGAAAAACGATGATGGGCTGAAGCGCGAGATCGAGTTTGAAAAGAAGCTCCGTGATCTCTTGGGCGAGTATGGCTACAGCTTGCGCAACATCGTCGCGATTCTCGACCCGCAATCTTCTAGCCGCCGCGCTCCTGCAGCCGCTGAAACCAAGGGCACCCGCAAGGCTCGCGCAGTTAAAGTTTACAAGAACCCTCGTTCGGGCGAGGTCGTCGAGACGAAAGGCGGTAATCACAAGGTGTTGAAGGAGTGGAAAGCTGAATACGGTTCCGACACCGTCGAGAGCTGGCTGGCTCAGTAAATTCGGTTGAGTACAAATAGAGGGCCCTGCGGGGCCCTTCTTTATGGGCGATAGGAAATGCTTCGTTCAGCAGCGCTTGAGTTGGCAACCAGGTTCGGCATTGCCCGTCAGAGCAAGCTCTTTTGTCTGCGTTTTATCAGATATCTGAATGTGCTCGAGAACGCATGATCTAGCCTAGACTTCGCTTCACCGAACCGCCACCTCGATAGGTAGGGGGTCGTAGCATCCCACTGTAAGCCGCCTTGCTTTTTGAAGGCATTTGAATAACACCTAAACGAGAGCATGTTTTGAGCAGGATTGAGCAAGGTGCAGTTTTTGGTCAGTGGACATTGGGTCAGCTCCTCGGCAAGGGCGGCAATGGCGAGGTATGGGAAGCCACAAATGAAGGTGGAGAACACCGAGCGATAAAAGTCCTCATACGCGGCGGCACTGATGAGCCATATCAGCGTTTTTGTCGAGAGATAGAGGTGTTGAAGGGGCTTGGCATCCCAGAGGGAATCGTGCCTCTACTGGACAGCTATATTCCGGCGAATCCTAAGAGGGAGAGACCTTGGTACGTCATGCCGTTAGCTGTGCCTTACTTGGACACCATAGAGCACAAGAACCCATTCGAGATTGCCACCGACTTTCAGACTCTAGCAAAGACTCTGAGTCGGCTGCATGGCGGAGGTATCTCTCACCGAGATATCAAGCCTGCTAACTTCTTGGTTCTGGACGGTCAGATTTGCCTCTCAGACTTTGGTCTGGTGAAGCTCCCAAACGCAGAAGGGTTGACACCCGAGCGCCGGGACGTCGGTGCGAAATTCACTATGGCACCAGAAATGAGGAGAGCACCAATTGAGGCCGATGGACAACTGGCAGACATTTATTCGTTAGCAAAATCGCTCTGGATGGTTCTGACGCGTAGACCGTTAGGGTTCGATGGGCAGTATGACCCGCGTACTTCAGTAGGGCTACGCCACTACTTTCCCGAACTCTACCTGACGCCACTTGATGAGCTTTTAGCTACCTCTACCGACCACGAACCCAGACAGAGACCTCCTCTTGAGCATTTCATAGAGATGTTGGAGCAATGGAAGGGCATCAATGACGATTTCGATACCAGAAATGGGCATGAGTGGCGAGAGGTCGCGGATAAAATATTCCCGTTAGGGACGCCAGCTAGAGCTCAGTGGGAAGACCGGCTACAAATCTGCGCTGTGCTGAATACCGCCGCATCGAGTTCCGGGTTGAATCATATGTTCTATCCGACAGGAGGGGGAATGACGCTGATAGCGGCAGACCTTGCTCCGGAAAACGACATGATTGAGCTGCAGGTCAGTGATCGTATGTTTGAAATTTGCTGTCCAGAGCGCCTCTATTTTGAGTCATGTGCCGGGAAGCCAGAGTGGAATTATTTCAGGCTTGAACTCAAGCCTATCTATCCTGCGCTAGATAATGATGCTTTCGTATACCTTGAACACTCTGAGGAGCTTACTGAGATCGCACCTGGTGTTTATGCACCTCTAAATGCCTGGTTCGAAAATGAGTATCGAGGCAGACCTCTGAGTGAGGAGGCAAGGCGTGTCACGCGATTGTCACGCGGCAGCTTCGTGATCTTCAGCAGTTCTTCTGTCTACAATCGCGTACCAGATACCTATGACGCCCGGCATAACACCATGTCCGCTGACGAATTTAGGGCCTATATTCAGCGGAGCGCTAGTATGAGCTAGCTGGTAAGGATGAACCAAAACCCTTTCCAGCCTAACCCAATTGCGCCGATGGGAAATTCGAGAGTCGGCGCGGCTGGGGCGGTCACTTGGGGTGCAGGCGGGGGTTGCCGAAGAGCGCTCGACGTATCCCATCATAACGTTAATTACAGGTTGTCCATTAGGTTTGCACGTTGTCCGTGCGTTCGTCCTGAGTGTCTATAGTTAGATTAATATCTGCATTGCACTTGAGCGCTTCTGATCATATGGTAGGTAAGGTTGAAGTTAGAGATCGACGTAGGTCTGGTTTCAGATAATCGGAAATTATGATTGGAGTGAGAATTTTGCTCATGTCGCTGGCGAAGTGTGCCCCAATTTTGAAAATTGGCTCGTTTGGCTTGAAATAGTCATCCATTGTTCTGTCGCGAACTCTATCCAGTATTAGAGTCGTTACAGTGGCCAGTGAGTGCAAAGAGTTGTATAAATGACTGCCGCTTGAGAAAGTTGAAATAAGTTGCCAGTGTCTAGATTTGTCTGCCATGATGAATGAATACTCTGACTGGAAACCATCTAGGCATAAATAGTGGCAAAGTCGTTCGTGAGTGAAGTTTAAATCCCGGTACCACTCCATGAGCTCTTTTTGATAAAGAGAATAATCTGAATTCGGTTCGGGTTTTTTTATTATTTTCTTACAAATCCCTTCAATGTCAGTCCATTCTTTTTGTATAGTGTCAAGAAATTGCGAGGAGACTTGAAGTGTTGAGCCGCTAGTGGAAGACGCTTGAGTAAATATTTTCCCATAAAGTTCTATTGGCTTGATTATTGTTATTTGGGATTGTATGTCGTAAATCTTTTCTTCGATTTCTTTTTTGTTTGCTATGTGGTCTGCAATTTTAAATTGAAATTTATGACTTATCTCGCGCCCTTTTATTTTGTCAAATTGGTCGACGATAAACTTTACGTGACCATAGTAAATGTCATTTCGATTTTTTAATTCGCTCTGACTGATTTGTTTCTCGGTTTGGATTGTCCGGTGTACATTGTTGACTATGGCGCCAAGGGGGACTGAAGTCGCCAGCATAATTAGTGGTAGTTTGCTAATTGCCAAGAATTGTGCGTAACCATCAGCGGATAATTCTAGTGTGTGATCTTTCCAAGCCCAGAAGCCAAATATTAAAAATAGATAAGCTGGATAAGTTGTGGCGATAATGAAAAGTGGCTGTTTAAAGAGTTGTCGATCATCTAGGGTAAGCCAGCCATTGAAGTGGAAAATTATGGCCAGGCCAAGTGAGGTTGCAAGTGCTGAATATAGAAATTGCATGTCCTGGTCTTGAGTGATGCTGACAATTGACGTGGCTGTGCCTAATATGAGTAGTGTGAGTAGTGGAATAAAGTTTTTCATAATTAGTAGTTCGTTTTTGTTGATGAGGTAAGTTTTATGTAGAGGTTGAGGTTTATCGAGCAAACCTATATCCCACGATTGCAATGATGGCTTTTTCGGAGGCACGAAGACTGTATAGTTTGCAGGGTATTCGCAAGCTTAAGCAAGGGCGAGAAGGCTACATCCAGTAGCTAGGCAGATAGTACCAAACCTCGCTGGGGACTTGGAGTTTCGCAAGCGGAGCGTGAAGCCCAAGATGGGCTATAGATCGAGGACGACAGCTTCTAGGACTTAGTTTACGTTGACACCAATGGTTTGCCTGAGCCTCCTACTGTTCGCGCGGATTGAAAACTGCCCTAGGGCAGATTGCCGATTTGTCAGCAGCAATTGTGGATTAGCGTAAAGCATATCTTCAGCGGCGCGGAAATGTTCTGCCATGTAGATCGCGGAATCGAAACGCCACCCACGTCTGGCGGGATCCTCGCTGGCGTCAAACGCACCAGTAGCACCAAAAAGAAACGAAATATCGGGGTAGTGGATACCCGCTAATGAGACTTTCACTTGCCCAGCGTCCCTGTCGCAGTAGCCAAGGAAATGCCATCCTCAGGTAGTCGATCCCGACCAAGGAAAATTAATCGCTGCTTTCCCGGTGATGTAGTGAGTTTCAGTGACCCGAGCAAGGTCGAGATCGAAGTCTACCAACAGCTTGTCCTCGAATTATTGGGGCTCAAGGTAGTGCTGAATCGGGCAAGCGGAGCGCGCAGGCGCGAGGATGTCCGCCCGCAGGGCCAAGACGCCTAGGCGGCTTGGTTTACGACAGCCGTGCTCGAAGAGCCGCGCCCGCATCACTCTTTGGCATAAGCCTCCAACCGCTATCACTCTGTTCTTACATGAGTTGGTATCCGTACGAGTAAGGCGAGGGGATGACTGTTGTAAAGGTGCTTGCCGAGTTTGATGAGTGGCTGGCCAGGTTTGGCAAACGCTACCTGCACCTGAATACCGGCGGTGATGAGTATGTAGGATTTATCGTGGATGCCGACCGCCTCGACATCATGATCGCGATGGCCAAAAAGGCCGGCATTGAGGTGAGGCTTGAAACTTTCTAAAGGGCAAAAGCTTCAAGCAGGTTGCCTGCTTGCTACCGTTATTTTTGAACCAAGTCTTTGTATAACTCTCGGGCCTCAAGGATCTGATCCCTGATCTCCTCTGGGTCAATGCGCATGCCGCCTCGTGGTGTCACCTGCAGTGTCTTCAAGCCGTTCGCAGCTTTGATGAACTCTCGTTCTTCTGCCTGAACCCACTCTGGGCGTCTGTCCTTCCAAAAAAGCCACGCCATCACCTAGTCTCTTCTCTGATCGATGTGAGATCAGTATGTTGGAGCGATAGCCAATGTCCAAGCAAGAAGGTGAGTTGGATCGCTCCGCAAGCGGAGCGCGCAGACCATGATGGTCGAAGAGCGTAAGGATGGAAGCCCGAAGGGCCGAGACCCAGCGTAGCAGGGCTCGGTTTACGACAGCCGCTCCCGAAGGGATACGCCCGACCGCCTTGATTAAAAGGTTACCGAATAGCTCGTTGATCAAATGACCGAGGCACTACTCCCTGCGCGCAAAGATCGTATGTTCTGCGCAATGCCACCTCGTCACCAGACGACACCCTGACATGGGTAAAAATCGTCGACAGAAAGCGTTTCCTTTCGCCATTGCCGAGCTCAGACCAAATTCTAGGCTGTCCTTGTGCATCAGGGATCGCCAGCCGGTCGAGCAGATACTCTTCCAGGCTGTGAAGGCGTTGCTGGCCATCAATCGCAATTTCACTGTTTTCGGCCAATGCCCTGCTACCGATCACTGGCTCGTACCAGTCATTCGTGAGGTAGCTCCCCAGATCCCCGCCCGACCATACTGCAGAGATGAAGCGAGACTTCTGACCGAGGTTCCACTCCAACCCACGCGCCCACGATGGAACGGGCGTGCCCATAACGAATCGCGCCGCCCACGGAAACTGCTCACGAACGGAGGAGGGGTCTACCAGATACTTTTCCCAATGGCCGACCAAGACCTCGAGGGGACAATGACTGACGGTCGTGGGCAGAAGACGCTGCGGCATATGGATGTGCAAGTCTGATGTTCCGCCGTCGGCGTAGCGTTTAAAAATGGAAGTCATGGTTTTCCTGGGTAGCTCAGGTTGGTCGAAGTATTCGTGTAAGTACGGGCGCATCGCCAGGCGTCGACCGTTTCGATGACCAACAGATCTCGTGCGATGGAAATCTCGATCTGGCCGCTATCGACCAAGGCTTGTGCATAGCCCTCGGCATAGGCCGCCGCTTTGTTGAATTCGGCTGTGCAGGTTGACGATTCGATGTAGCTGATCAGTCGCTCCCAAGTGCACCGTAGGCGGTTGCCGAGAATCGTGCAGGGGAACGAAAAGACTCCGCTCAGGCGCTGTGCGAAGTCATTTGTAGAGAGGGTCAAAGCTGTCGCTCAAAAAGGGTACTTACCTATGACAAACGGTTGGTTTCGGAAAACCTTGAGCCTGATATGATTTTTTTTGAAAAGATACAGGTTTGCCCAATCGCGGCAGTTGGGACTGGTGTGTTGGAGGACTGTCGCATCAGGCAAGCGGAGCGCGCAGGCGTGAGGATGGAAGCCCGGCAGGGCCAGGGCAACGGCGAGCATCGCCGGGCCTGGTTCACGACAGCCGGCCCGCTAGGGCACGGCATAAACCAAACGTGGCCCCTGCCAAATCGTCACTTTTGAGAGCTTGATTTCGGAATGCGCAGATACTTCATCTTTGTCATGATACCTCGATGTCCCATTTTCTCAGCTAGCTGCTCAAGCGTTAAATTCTTGGCGAGATCCCTCGCGGATTGGAGAATTGAATAAGCGCGCCTCTGCATTGGATTGGTTATGGACTCTCGTAGATAAACTCCAATAATCCGATGCATATGCTCGAGCGACATTGGGACGTTGGCGTCCTTCTGAGAAGGGAAGAGGTAACCCATTGGAGGAATCTCTGCTTGGCGCACGTACTCGTCAATGAGGGTACCGAAGGCAATCGGCATGAAGAGCTGATCACTACTACTGCGCGCTTTAAAATTCTTGATCCGGAGGAGAGAGTGCTCGTCAGTAGTGTAAACGTCATGAGCTTTGACGTTTAGCAGTTCAAGCGGACGAATACCTTGCAGCAAACCCAGGCACAAACATTGGTCATGAAGACTACCCTTGCGCTCTACAACCTCCCAAAAGCTTTTCAGTTCTTCTTGGCTGATGGGGTCTGCTGGAGGCTTCAGAAGCTTTGCACTCAGATCGTCGCGTAAGTGTGCGGGACGCTTCGACTGTCCCTGATTGGCAGCCCCGGCCAGCTCATTGGCTGGCCTTGTGATTAATTCAAAGACGGACTGAGAAGCGAGAGTACCAGCCTGTTGTGAGCGTGAAGTCTGGAACACGGCAAGCTCGTGTAGGGGCAGCAACCTTACCAAGTGGTTGACGTCGCGCTCGCTCATGTCAGTTACTTTCTTCGACTGACAGAAATCGGTAATAGAGTTACTGATCCCGTCCCTGACTTCATCCTGAGTAGGCACGGCGACAGTCTTGGCGTGCTCGTTAGCCGATTTTTGCAGATCATGAAGATCCTGATAGCCAAGACCCTTCGAGAGGATTTCTTGCGAGGATGCGAGGGATAGGGAAAAAGTGCTCCGCCAATTGCGCTGGAGCTTT
>Ga0157373_10000831_pt1 | contig 23963 bp, 15 predicted proteins | sample C65metaG_FD_113460 | JGI IMG/M metagenome (GOLD analysis project Ga0157373, IMG submission 113460) | Corn rhizosphere microbial communities from Kellogg Biological Station, Michigan, USA - C6-5 metaG | ecosystem: Host-associated > Plants > Roots > Rhizosphere > Soil | place: USA: Michigan... | reverse complement strand
GCTTGCGGTCGATGCCATCCAGGCCCGCAGCGATGATCGCGGCGCTGACCAGATACGGGTTGCAGCCAGCGTCCGGCAGGCGGAACTCCAGGCGGCCGTAAGGCACGCGAACCATGGCCGAACGGTTGTTGGCGCCAAAGGCAATGAAGGCTGGCGCCCAAGTCGCGCCTGACAGCGAATTCCCAACAACGAGCCGCTTGTAGGAGTTGACGGTGGGCGCCGCGAAGGCACACAGCGCAGGTCCATGAGCCAGCAAACCGGCGGCGAAGTGATAGGCCATTTTCGACAGGCCCATGCCGCTCGGGTCGCTGGCGTCGTGGAACAGGTTCTTGTTGCTGGCGCTGGCGATGGACAGGTGAAAGTGCATGCCGTTGCCCGCGCGTTTCGGGTCCGGCTTGGGCATGAACGAGCAGATCATGCCCATGTCATTGGCGATCTCGCCGGCGGCCATGCGGAAGAAGGTGAAACGGTCCGCCGACTCCATCGCATCGCTGTAGGTGTAATTGATCTCGAACTGACCGTTGGCGTCTTCGTGGTCGATCTGATAGATGTCGAAACCCACGGGTTGCAAGGCTTCGGTCAGGCGTTCGAGAAACTCACGGGAGCGCGACAGGCCCTTGTAGTCGTAGCAGGGCTTGTCCAGCGCATCGCTGGCGTCGACCAGTTGCAGGCTACCCGCAGCGTCACGCTTGAACAGACTGAATTCAGGCTCAAGGCCGGTGTTGAGGGTCCAGCCACGATCGCTCAGGCGCTCGACCTGTTTTTGCAGCACATAGCGGCTGTCGTAGGGCCAGGGTTTGCCTTCGACGTGACCGATGCACACCACGCGGCCATAGCCCTTCTGCCAGGGCACCGGGGTCAGCGACGACAGATCGCCCTTGGCCATGAAGTCCGGGCCGTGGGGCTCCATACCCATACCGCAGATGGCAAAACCGGCAAAGCCAGCGCCATCTTCGGCGACCATCTCCAGCCCCGACACCGGCACCGATTTTGTCTTGGACGAACCATGTATATCGACGAACTGGGCCAACACGTACTTGATCCCGTGTTCCTCGATCAGCCGCTGTGTTTCGGGTGGCAACATGAGCATTCACTCCTGGCGATAAGCAAAACGTTAAGGTCAATAACCGGTGTCTGAGGGCCTGAAGGGTTTTATTCCATTCAGGAAAGTTACTTTCCCATGAGGAATGCAAGCGTCTTGCCAACTTGGTATGCCAGGAAATGAATCGCGCGGGAGGCGGAAATTCGGCTGTATATATGGGAAACTCATTTTCCTTGAGGGAATAATCCGCTGCCGACCGAGCAGCCGGGTCCTCGAATCGCACATTCCTGGTGCGAAATTAAAATTATCGAACGGAAACCGTGCAAAGCCGATGAGTACGTCTGAAGAACAACCGAAGCTCAAGCTTGAGCAGTACCTGGGCATTCAGATCAAGCGCCAGCGCCAGGCGCAGGAACTGAAACTGGCCGATGTGGCGCGCATTGCCGGGATCAGCCAGGGCATGTTGAGCAAGATCGAGAACGCCCAGGTGTCCACCAGCCTGGATAACCTCAGCCGTCTGTGCGACGTGCTGGGCATGCCCATGTCCAAGCTGTTCAGCCAGTACGACCAGCAAGGCAGCAGCGCGCTGCTGGTCAAGCGCGACGAGGGGCTCGAAGTCGTGCGTCGTGGCACCGAGAAAGGCCACACCTATCACCTGCTCAACCACACCCGCGGACCGAAGAAGAGCTTCGAGGCCTACATGGTGAGCATGGACGACGCCAGCGAAGAATTCCCGACCTTCTCCCACCCCGGCACCGAGTTCCTGCACCTGCTGGAGGGCGAACTGGTGTATCGCCACGGCAATCAGCTGTACCACATGGAAGCCGGCGACAGCCTGACCTTCGACGGCGACATCCCCCATGGCCCGGAATCTTTGGTGCAGGTGCCGATCCGCTTGCTGTCGATCATGAACTACGGCACGTCGGGGGAATGAATATCACGGGTACCGAGCGGCTTTACGGGCCAGCCATGGACCATCTCGCCAACCTGACGCAAAATGCCTTCCTTGCCTTGGATCGGACCCCACCATGTACCTGACGAAACTCGAAATCGCCGGCATTCGCTCCCATGAGAAGTTTGTTTTTCAGGTGCCTGAAGACAAGCCGTGGGGCTGGCACGTGATTCTGGGCGACAACGGTGCGGGTAAATCCAGCTTCGTGAAATCACTGGCCCTGGCCCTTGCAGGCCCAGCCGAGGCCCGAGCATTGCGGCAGGACTGGAGCACCTGGCTGCGAACGGGGTGCGACCAGGCCAACGTTACCGCCCACCTGACATGGAACCCTGAGGTCGATTCGATCACCGGCCAAGGGCGCGCTCCGGTAAAAAAACTGGCCTGCGAAATCGTGATCGAGTCCAACAACGAAGCCTTGAGTACCGGTGCGATTCTGGTGGAAGGCAAACACAGTTCGAAGGGGCTTGAACGAGCACTTTGGGGCCGCAGCAGAGGCTGGTTCTCCGCATCATTCGGGCCGTTTCGACGCTTTACCGGCGGCAACCGCGACTATGAACGGATGTTCTACACCAACCCGCGCCTGGCCCCCCATCTCACCGCATTTGGCGAAGACATTGCGCTGACCGAGTGCCTTGAGTGGCTGAAGTCGCTTCATATCAAACAGCTTGAAAGCAAGGACGACTCGCAATTTCTGGACTGTGTCATCTCGTTCATCAACAACGGTGGGCTTTTGCCTCATGGTTCGCGCATCAGTCGCATCACCTCTGAGGAAATCATTTTTATCGACGGAAACGGCCACGAGGTCAGCGTCGACTTCTTGAGTGATGGGTACCGTTCGATCCTAAGCCTGACGTTTGAACTGATCCGCCAGCTCACCATCAGTTACGGTCAGGCGATTGTTGCACCCGAGATTCGCTCGGGGGTCATTGCTTTGCCGGGTGTGGTGGTCATTGACGAGGTTGACGCGCACTTGCATCCCTCCTGGCAGAAACGCATCGCTCCATGGTTCCTAAAGGTATTCCCTCGCCTGCAGTTCATCGTGACCACACACAGTCCGATCATTTGCCAGGCTGCTGAGCACGGAACGGTCTGGCGTCTTCCTACCCCTGGCAGCAATGAGAAAGGTGGTCAGGTCCAGGGCGACATGCTCAACCGGCTGATTTTCGGCAATATTCTGGAAGCCTACGACACGGCTTTCTTTGGCGATGAGGTGACGCGCTCGGAGACTTCAAAGGCTCAGTTGTTGGAACTGGCCCAACTCAATCGCAAACAGGCGCTGGGAAAAATCGACGAAGCCGGGCTGCTGAGAATTGAAACACTGCGCGCCTGTATGCCTACGACAGCCTCGGTGGCATCGAGGTCGGGGCTGGAGGTGGAATGATTCGTCTGGCCGATCTACCCGTCCCCCAATCCATGCTTGACGGGTTGGCGACGTATCAAAGGACTGTCGATGCTCATGGCACCTATTGCGACCGGGTAACAAGCGCGAAAGCCGAATTCAAAGCGCGCAATACCAAGGCTAATGCAGTGTTCAAGCAGGTGCGGTCTGCGCTGGCAAAGATGTGCACGAACACCCGGCGTTGCTGCTATTGCGAAGACTCGATGGCCGATGAGGTCGAACACATTGCGCCCAAGGATCTCTATCCTGACCGGGTTTTCGATTGGAACAATTACGTCTACGCATGCGGGCCGTGCAACAGCCCCAAAGGTAGTAAATACGCGGTATTAGGTGTGAACGGTGAGTTGGTTCATGTCGGCAGGGCCAGGGGTGCAGAGATCGTTGAGCCAACTGCCGGAGCCCATGCGCTGATCAATCCCCGGTTTGAAGATCCGCAGGATTTCCTCTGGCTGGACATCATCGACACGTTCAACTTCGTCGCCATCGATGACACCGGGACGCTTTCCGAAAAGCGCGCGACCTACACCTGCGAAGTGCTTGCACTGAACAATCGCGACGTTCTCATCGAAGCAAGGCGTCTTGCGTTCGGCTCTTATCGCTCTCGCCTTTTCGAATACATCCACAAGCGCGACACGGGCGCGTCAGATGCTGACCTCACGGCGCTAATCAACGGTTTGAAGTCCATGGCCAACCCTGCGGTCTGGGCCGAAATGAAACGATCCCACGGTGCCCATCCAGAACTGACTCGGTTATTTGGCCAGGCACCCGAGGCGCTCGATTGGTAGGGACTCAGGTGCGATTACGACTTTAGTACCGGTTTTCGTCTCTATGGTCGCATTCACAAAGTGGCGCTACTGACATGTAATGCCACCCAGACGTTCGACCGGTTGCCTGCGCATTACCACCTGCCGACCTTGCGTTGCGCCGTAGGCTGAACAATAAGAAAGGTGAAAAACCATGTACAAGATCCTGATCGCCGATGATCACCCGCTGTTTCGCGAAGCCATCCATAACGTCATCAGCGATGGCTTTGCGGGCGCAGATGTCATGGAAACCGAGGACCTGGACAGCACGCTGGTCCTTACCCGCGACCATGACGATCTGGACCTGATCCTGCTGGACCTGAACATGCCGGGCATGCATGGCCTGAACGGGCTGATCAACCTGCGTAACGAAGCGCCAACCATTCCGGTGGTGATCGTCTCTGCCGAGCAGGACAAGCAGGTCGTGCTGCAGGCGATCACTTATGGCGCGGTGGGTTTCATCACCAAGTCGTCGCCGCGCAAGCAGATGACCGAGGCTATCGAGCAGATCCTCAACGGCAACGTGTACCTGCCTTCGGACATCATCCGCAGCCAGAAACCCGCCTCCCGGCGCAACAACAGCGACGCCCCGCACCTGCCGCCAGAACTGCTGCAGGCCCTGACCCGCAAGCAGCTGCTGGTGCTGGAACGCATGACCAAGGGCGACTCCAACAAGCAGATTGCCTTCAGCCTGGCCATCGCCGAAACCACGGTGAAGGCCCACGTCTCGGCGATCCTGCGCAAACTCAATGTGCACAACCGGGTGCAGGCGATTCTCAGTGCCGGGGATATTGATTTTGCGGCGTATCTGCGTCGGTAAGCCCAGGCAGCAATCTGGGTCTCAGCCCTGCTGCGCCAACGTCTCGAACGCCTCTTCGATGGCACTCACCCCGGTCGGCCGTACCAGCCGCGCCACCTCCTGACCGTCGCGCAGAAACACCAGAGTCGGCCACAGCTTTACCCTGAATGAACGCCCCAGGCGACGGCCGCTGCCGTCTTCGATCTTCAATCGGCGCACCTGCGGGTACTCGGCAATCACCTCGCCGATCAGCGGCTGCGCCGCGTTGCAGTGGCCGCACCAGTTGGTGCCGAACTCGATCACCGTCGCGCCCGCCAAGGCGTCGAGCTCAGCGCGGCTCAGGGTTTCAGGCTCATACGGCATTTCGCTCATCTCGATCTCCCCCCTCACGATCCGGCCAGTGTAGCGGCGCCACCCCGCGACGCCCACAACACCGCCTATCACTTCCATAGCAATAGTGACTTGCATAATGAAAGTCACCTCGTTAGATTACGACCATCATTTAAAAACAGACATCGCTCTGAAGGTCCCGGTCATGAGGAAGAAAAGCTTCGCTGACATGCCTTGCCCGATCGCGCTGAGCCTCGAACACGTAGGCGACTGGTGGAACATCCTGATCCTGCGCGACCTGTCCTACGGCCTGAGCCGCTTCGACGAATTCCAGAAAAGCCTGGGCATCGCCTCCAGCACCCTGACCCGCCGCCTGAACGACCTGATCGAGTCCGGTCTGATCGAGCGCCGCGCCTACACCGACAAGCCCACCCGCTACGACTACCTGCTCACCGAGCGTGGCCGTGACTTCCGCCAGGTGGTGCTGACCCTGATGAAGTTCGGCAACAAGCACTTTTCCGGTGAGCGCTCGAACATCGAGCTGTTCGACGAGAACACCGGCCAGGCCGTCGATGTGGTGCTGACCGATGGCAACACCGGCAAGCGCATCAACATGCGCGAGCACAGCCTGCGTTACAAAGGCCCGGCTCAAAGCCTGTCGGCCTGGCGTCTGGAAACCGGCCGCCCTCGTCGCGACGCCTATCGCAACTCGCTTCCCGTCACCCCTTCCCAGCCACTGCAGACCCACAGGTAATCCGCGATGAACCAACCACAAACCGTCACCGACCCCGCCGTTGCCGTCGCACCGCGCAAACCTGCGCGGGGCAAACGCCTGATTCTCCTGTCGCTGGGCAGTGCTGCGGTGATCGGCGCCGTGTTGTTTGGCGCACACTGGTGGACCACCGGGCGCTTTCTCGAATCCACCGACGACGCCTATGTCGGCGGCGACGTGACCGTGATCGGGCCGAAAGTCCCCGGCTACATCACCGAACTTAAAGTGGTCGACAACCAGTTCGTTCACGCCGGCGACCTGCTGGTGAAAATCGATGACCGTGACTACGTGGCAGCGCTGAAAAAAGCCCAAGGGGCCGTGGCCGCCGAAGAAGCGCTGCTGGCCAATCTGGACGCCACCGAGCAGCTGCAACACGCGGTGGTCAGTCAGTCCAAGGCGGGCATTGATGCCGCCAACGCGGAAACCGTGCGTTCCCGCGATGACCAGGTGCGTTATAAAGTGCTGGCCGGTCGTTCGGCGGTCTCGGTCGAGAGCTTCCAGCGCGCCGATGCCACCTACAAGACCGCCCAGGCCAACGGCGCCAAGGCTCAGGCCTCGATGCTGGCCTCGCAACGCCAGCTGGATGTGATCTCGACCCAGAAACAACAGGCCCGCGCCGCGCTGGAACAGGCCAAGGCCGAACGCGACCTCGCGCAACTGAACGTCGGCTACACCGAGCTGCGCGCTCCGGTGGATGGCGTGATCGGCAACCGCCGCGCCCGGGTCGGTGCCTATGCCGCTGCCGGCACGCAACTGATCTCGGTGGTCCCGGCCAAAGGGCTGTGGGTCGACGCCAACTTCAAAGAAGACCAGCTCACCCACATGCAACCGGGCCAGGCAGTGACCATCGAGGCCGATGTGTTGCCGGGTCAGGTATTCCACGGCCATCTCGACAGCCTGGCACCAGCCACTGGCTCGCAATTCAGTGTTTTGCCGCCAGAAAACGCCACCGGCAACTTCACCAAGATCGTCCAGCGGGTGCCGGTGCGGGTGTACCTGGATGGCGAAGACGGCCACCTCGGCAAACTGCGTCCGGGCCTGTCGGTGGTCGCCGAAGTCGACACCAAGGCCAACGCCTCGCAAGAAAAGGTCGCCAGCGCCGCTGACGGGAAGAAAGCCCCATGAGCGCCGCCACCGCCGCTGCAGGCGTTCCGTCTGCCAAGCCCAAAGGTCCGGTAGACGCAGCATCGATGGCGACCTCGGCCAAGGTCTTGGCGTTCGCCAGCATGTGTCTGGGGATGTTCATCGCCCTGCTCGACATCCAGATCGTCTCCGCCTCGCTGCGTGACATCGGCGGTGGTCTTTCCGCCGGCTCCGACGAAACCGCCTGGGTGCAGACCAGCTACCTGATCGCTGAAATCGTGGTGATTCCCCTCTCCGGCTGGCTGGCCCGAGTGTTCTCCACCCGCTGGCTGTTCTGTGCTTCGGCGGTCGGTTTCACCCTCGCCAGCCTGTTGTGTGGTCTGGCCTGGAATATCCAGAGCATGATTGCGTTTCGTGCGCTGCAGGGGTTTCTCGGCGGCTCGATGATCCCGATGGTGTTCACCTCGGCGTTCATGTTTTTTACCGGCAAGCAACGCGTGATCGCCGCGTCGACCATCGGCGCCATCGCCTCGCTGGCCCCGACCCTGGGCCCGGTGATCGGCGGCTGGATCACTGACGTCTCGTCCTGGCACTGGCTGTTTTACATCAACCTGGTGCCGGGCATTTTCGTCGCCATCGCCGTGCCGATTCTGGTCAACATCGACTCCATGGACCTCAAGCTGCTCAAGGGCGCCGACTACATCAGCATGGTCTTTCTCGCGCTGTTCCTCGGCTGCCTGGAGTACACCCTGGAAGAAGGCCCGCGCTGGAACTGGTTCAGCGACCAGACCATCCTCACCACCGCCTGGATTTCCGGTCTGTCAGCCATCGCCTTCATCGGCCGCACGCTGATGTCGAAAAACCCGGTGGTCGATTTGCGCGCCCTCAAGGACCGCAACTTTGCCTTGGGCTGCTTCTTCTCCTTCGTGACCGGCATTGGCCTGTTCGCCACGATCTACCTGACGCCGTTGTTTCTGGGCCGTGTCCGCGGCTATAGCGCCCTTGAAATTGGCGAGGCGATTTTCTCCACCGGCGTGTTCCAGCTGCTGGCGATCCCGGTGTACGGCTTTCTCGCCAACCGCGTCGACCTGCGCTGGATCATGATGTTCGGCCTGTCGCTGTTCGCCGTATCGATGTGGGACTTCTCGCCGATCACCCACGACTGGGGCGGTCATGAGTTGCTGCTGCCGCAAGCTATCCGCGGTTTTGCGCAACAAATGGCAGTGCCACCGACCGTGACCCTGACCCTCGGCGGCCTGCACCCTTCGCGGCTGAAACAGGCGTCCGGGCTGTTCAACCTGATGCGAAACCTGGGCGGCGCCATCGGCATCGCGGCTTGTGCCACGATCCTCAACGACCGCACCAACCTGCATTTCACACACCTGGCCGAGCACCTGAATTACAGCAACGAAGCCATGAACAATTGGCTCGCAACCGTCACCGGCAACTTCGCAAGCCTGGGCCAGAACGCAGCAGAGGCCAGCAATTCGGCGCTGCATCAGTTGTGGCTGCTGACCTATCGCGAGGCCCAGACCCAGACCTATTCGGATGCGTTTCTGGCGATCATGGTCTGTTTCATCATCGCCGTGGCCATGGTCCCGCTGATGCGCAAGGTCGCACCGCCGGCCGCGCCTTCCGCCGACGCCCATTGATCCCATGAACGTCTCTTTCTCCCCTTCAGCACCCCGTTTCGAGGACAGCCCCATGACCACCCTGGCGTCTCGTTTCAAACGCAGCGGCATCTTCGCCCTTAGCGCCCTGTTCATCGCCTTGGCCAGCTGTACCGTTGGCCCGGACTACAAACAGCCGGAGAACAGCCTGACTGCGACCTACCAGAACCAGACCCTGTTGCAGCAGCGCGTCGGCGATACCCCGGCGCCAGCACTGGACACCTGGTGGACCGGTTTCAACGACCCGGAACTGACCCGCATCATTCAACGCGTGCTGGATCAGAACCTTGACCTGGCGAAATCCTTCGCCCGGGTCGAACAGGCCCGCGCCGTGGCGCAACAGGCCGGGGCCATTCGCCTGCCGCAAGGCGCGCTGGATGCCAAGGCCGTGCGCCAGCGCCAGTCCACCGAAAGCTCTCAAGGGCAAGTCGGCAGCACCTTCCCCGGCTACGACCGCAACCAGACGCTGGAAACCATCGGCGTAGGCGCCAGTTGGGAGGCCGACCTGGCGGGCGGTTTGAAGCGCGGCGAAGAGGCCGCAGTGGATGAAGCCCAGGCCGCTGAAGCCAGTCATGTCGGCGTGCGTATTTCCGTGGCTTCGGAAGCGGCAGACGCCTACTTCCGCATTCGTGGCGCGCAGCAACGTCTGGCCGTGGCCGAAGATCAGGTGAAGACCCAGAACGGCCTGCTCGACCTGATCAAGGACCGCATGGGCAGCGGCCTGGCCACCAACCGTGAGCAGGCCCAGGCCGAGGCGTTGGTGCTGCAGGCTCGCGCGACCATCCCGCCGCTTCGCACCGAACTCGCCACGCAGCTCAATCGTCTGGATGTGCTGATGGGCGCGCAACCCGGCACCTATGCGCAGGAACTGAAAAACAGCCCACAGACCTACAGCGTGCCGACCATCAGTGACTCCGAAGGGCCGGCGGAGCTGCTGCGCCGTCGCCCGGATGTCATCGCCGCCGAGCGCAAACTGGCGGCCTCCAATGCACGCATCGGCGCAGCGATTTCCGAGTATTACCCGAAAGTTTCGCTGTCTGGCCTGCTGGGTTTCGACACGGCCCACAGTGGTCAGCTGTTCACCTCGTCGGCCTTCCAGCCTCAGGCGATTCTGGGCCTGCACTGGCGGCTGTTCGATTTCGGTCGCGTGGATGCCGAAGTCGCCCAGGCCAAAGGCGCCAACGCCGAAGCTCTGGCCGAGTACCGTCAGGTGATGTTGAAGGCCACCGAGGATGTCGAGAACGCCATCGTCACGCTGGTGGAGCTGGAGCAGCAACGCACGGAGGTGAACGCCGAAGTCGCCGCCCATCAGACCGCACGGGATGCGGCGCAGGATGCCTACAAAGGCGGGGCGATCAGCCTGGTGGAAGTGCTGGATGAGGATCGGCAACTGCTGGTGTCGCGGGATCAGTTGGCGCAGTTGCATGCTAATGATGCAAGAGCGGCGGTGTCGACCTTCCGGGCATTGGGTGGCGGCTGGCCGCAAAGCGCGAAATCCGATGTGGTGAAACGCTGAGAGTCCGGTCCCGCAAAACCTGTGGGCGCCGGCTTGCGGGCGAATGGGCGGTGTCAGAAACGGATTTACCGACTGATCCACCGCATTCGTCCCAGTGTGTGCATGGCTCGCAATCAGCCCTTGATGAACCCTAACAAAATCTCGTTGACCTCATCCGCCTGCACCGTGCACATGCCGTGGGAACCGCCCTTGACCAGGTGCAGCGTCGAGCCTTTCACCAGCGCGTGGCTTTTCTGCCCGGACGCCACCAGCGGCACGATCTGGTCGTCGTCGCCGTGCAGAATCAAGGTCGGCACGTCGATCTTTTTCAGGTCTTCAGTGAAGTCGGTTTCAGAGAACGCCTTGATGCAGTCGTACTCGCCCTTGACGCTGCCGAGCATACCGATAGACCAGAACGAATCGATGGCGCCCTGGGAGGTCTTCGCGCCGTCACGGTTGAAGCCGAAGAACGGCACCGCCAGGTCCTTGAAGAACTGCGAACGGTCAGCGACGAAGCCTGCGCGAATGCCATCGAACACCTCGATGGGCAGGCCTTCCGGATTGGCGGCAGTCTTGAGCATGATCGGCGGCACAGCGCCAATCAGCACGGCCTTGGCCACGCGGGAGGAGCCATGACGACCGATGTAACGCGCCACTTCGCCACCACCGGTGGAGTGACCGATCATGATCACGTCGTTCAGGTCCAGGGCTTCGAACAGCTGCGCCAGGTCGTCGGCGTAGGTGTCCATGTCGTTGCCTTCCCAGGTCTGCCCGGAGCGCCCGTGGCCGCGACGGTCGTGGGCGATCACGCGGTAGCCTTTCTGGCCGAGGAACAGCATCTGCGCGTCCCATGCATCGCCGTCCAGTGGCCAGCCGTGGGAAAACACGATGGGCTGACCGGTGCCCCAATCCTTGTAGAAAAGCTCGGTGCCGTCTTTCAGGGTCAGGATGGACATGGGGGCGCAATCTCCGGGAAAGGTGCAGGGAAAATTCAGCGTAGCCCCGGTTTGCGGTTGTGCATTGTAAAAATGTGCTGGTTTGAATGGCGTGCTCGGTACAGCCTTTTCGCAGCAATCTGGAGGATGACTGGCCGACGTCATGGCTGGCCTGTCACGCCTTCCTGCTGGCTATTTCTTGATCGTCACTTTTCTGGCGATGTATCGACCTGGTTTGTCAGGAAAGTCCTCTCGGATAAACGTCACCTCTGCCCCTTCACGCGGAAGCACTCCGACCACATCAGTTTCCATGAAGTAAATCTGATCTTCATCATCATTCTCGGGGTCGTCTTCCGGCGGGGTGTATTTAATCCGGCCAAATTGCTGTTTGTCCTCACCTTCGCCAGTGCTCACCACTTTCCCTGTGAATTGACTCATGATCATCACCTTTCGTTGGTTAATGCAGCCCTGTGAATACCCCGGCAGCAATGGCCGCTAAGTTGCTGTCGTCTGTGAATGACAAGGCCTCAGCCGCTCAATCCCAGTACCCTCCTGAGGTCGTACCGAGGCGTAACTTTTCGTGGTCTGTAAGGCTTGTCATTGGTACGAAGACTGGCACGCGCCTGCACGCTGATGGACGAAGAGTCGTCCCCTTGTGCCAACGCGCGTGAGGACTCAGCCGTCCCTCGCAGCACATTGGCCTCGATGGCCAGCCCTCCCAGTTCATTGACCTTGGAGACAAAACGCGACTGATTGGCCCACGCGTAGAGCCGGGCCGGACGCCCTGTCAATTTGGTAGGGTCCGGGCCGTCCCAGGCACTCATCAGTTTGCCCAACCAGCCGCTTCGTTCGTAGGTGGGCATTGGCTGGAGCGGTGCTGGAGCGCCGAAGAAATCATCCACTTCGCGAAAGACGGCGCGCATCGCTGTGCGCGTCGAGGTGCGCAGCCGCATCCCCCAGGTGGGGCGCGGCAGCGCACCCAGCGCGCGTCTGGCGATGCTGGCAGCGCTGCTCTGGCCTTTGAAGAGTCGGAAAACGCTCCGCCCTACATGACGCGCCACCCGCCAGACCCCGCGAAAGGTCTGCTTGAGCACGCTAACCGCTGCCTTGATAGACCCCATGAAACAGGCTGCAGACAATATCCCCGTCGCCATCGAGGCAATCCCCAGCGCCTTGGACAGTTCCGGATTCGAGTCTGCCGTCAGCACCGACGCCACCTCCAGCCCGAACGAGGCGACACTCAGCGCGGTCAGCCCGGCAAACAGCCAAACCGCAGCCGTGCCCCCGGAGAACACTGTGGCCGCGACGCCAACCACCGTGAGTACCAACGACAAGCCCAAACCACGCCACTTGCCACCGACCTCCATAGCTTGGGTGTCCTTGAGCTCCTGCTCCAGGTCCTGCATGTCTCGTTGCTGCTCCCAGCGGCTGAGCATGATTGCGCCGCTGGGGTCGTGCAGGTTGACCGGGTCCGGACAGTGCTGATAGGGATTGATACCGCCCTCACCCACCGGCGCCAGCCAGTCCGGCTGGGCATAACGGCACAGCGTCGGGTCGTAGCTGCGGTAGCCATTGCCGGCATGATATTGCCCGGTGACCGGGTCGCGGCGCATGCCGTTATAGCCCACCACCACTTCATCCAGCGCGGCGCCCTCGCCGAAAGGCAACAGCGGCGCAAGGCTGATTTCACCGCCCTTGATTTGTCCGGCGATGCCGACCTGTGGGTCGTCGATCAGCCAGCGCACTTCTTCACCGTCGTACTCGGCCAGCCCCGCCGAGACGCTGGTGCGGCGGGTGACGGCGCGGTTTTTGTCAAACCAGATCTCGCCGATCAGCTCGTCGCCGTCGTAGCGCAGTTCCCGGGTGGTTTCGTCCTGCTTGACGTACTGCGCCGCCAGGCGTTGATAACCGTCGTACTCGTAGCTAGCCAGCAGTTCCTTACTGGCGTCGCTGACTTTGCTCAACTGGCCGCAAGCGTTGTAGGCGAATTTAGGACCCTCAGCTTCAGCAGCCTCAAGGTAGCCATTGCTGCTCCATGTCAGGTTTTCAGACTGGGCACCGCGCTGGGCCTTGGTCATGCGCGTCGGGTCTTTTGCGTCATAGCTGAATGCCTTTGTCACCTGCAAACCGTCGAAACCGGTGGTGACGCAACTGACGAGATTGTCCAACGCATCCCACGTGAAGGTTTGTGCCTTGACCGCTTTTCCTTCAGCATCTTTAGGGCAATATTCAGCCTTCTCCGCTTCGCAGGTATAGCGGTCAAGGCGATCGAGCAGGTCGTAGCTGTAACGTTCGGTGGACCTGAGCACGCCAGCCTCGTAACTGGCCTTGCTCGCCAGCCGACCGTCGCCCCGCCAGGTCATGCGATGCTCGAAGCGTGGCGCGCCGTTGAGCAGGAAGGTTCGCGTCACCTCCTGGCCAAAACCGTCGTGCTCGCTGAGCACCTGCCATTGCTCGCCGGCCTTCAGGGCCTGGACCTGCCGCGACTGCAGTTGGCCCAGCGGGTCGTAGCGGTAGGCGGCGTCCTCGTGTTCCTGACAGGTGCGCAGGACGCGCCCCTCGTGATCGGCGAAGGCGCGCTGCAGATGGCCATCGGCGCGCAGCGACGCCACGGTATTGCCCCGCAGGCTTTGCCACTCCACGGTTTTCGATTCGCTACGCGGTGTGGTTTGCGCTTGCTTACGGCGACCCGGCAGGCTCGGCTGGATGAAGCTGTGCTTCCATGTGTCGGTTGCGCTGCTGCCCGATGTGATGCTGGTGACGCCCTCGTTGCGCGTCAGGCTGGCGACGGTGCTGTCGCCTGCGTCCCATTGCACCCCTGCAGCATCGACTCGCGTCTGCAGCTTGGTCTTGTCCGGCAGGACCACGGTGTCGTCATTGAAGGTGTACGTTCGGCTGCCGACCTTGCGCGATTTCAAGGTGGAATCGTTGACCATGGTCTGAGTAGCGACCACCTTGCCGCCGACCTTGAGCTCGGTGAGCTGGTTGCTGAAGCCGTGGTAGGTGCGTTCAATGAGGGTTTTGTCGGGGCGGGTAATTTTGGTGACGCGGCCAAGGGCGTCGCGCTCGAATGTATAGGTACGGGTTTCGTTATCGACGACGCGCTCGCTGCTGACCACCCGGCCGTTCGTATCCAGAAGCTGGGTCAGTTTTAATTGCTGCTGACCGGTGCCGTCGGAGAGGGTTTGGGTGCGTTCGAATGTGCCGTTGGTTTTGGTGAGGTACTCGGTGGTGTGTTGGGAGAGGCACTGCTGGGCGAGGCCTTGTTCGGCGACCAGATGAGTTGTTGCATCGTGAGTGACCCTCACAGGAGCAAACAGAGCTGACCCACTTTCCGGAAGGTTGTTGAAGATGTATAGATTATCAGCTGCATCATCGAGGATCAGCGAAAAGTCGCTTGGCTCCACACCGTCCATAGCAGGCAAAGAAGATAAACTTTCGGATAGAGCGCCTACGAAGAGCCCGTCGACGAGGTATACCCCAAAAGTACTCTTTCCGGTTGTCTTACTCAAGCGCTTATTATAAGGAAGACATTCCTCTCCCGTGCGACCAGCAAGCCCCTGTAAAAACCTCATAAGTTTCGGTATATACACTGGACCCCATGAGCAGATCTTCACAAGCAGAGATTTTATTAGAAATGCAACCTCGACATCCGATTTTTTTTTTGAGGAATGCAATGTGCGCAAGTCGTCGAAAAATTCTTCAGTAGTTGCAGGACTTGTAGCACCACCAAAAGAAAGGGGGAGGCTCTTCAGTTGCGGTTTTATAGTTGATAGCTCCTTAGAATCACACGGCTCAAACTCATCAGCTGTTGTGGAGCCCCCCCTCTCGATCATCCAGGGCTGACGCTCCTCCCGTACCTGCACCTGATCTCTTTTGATAACAACCTGCCCACCCGGCAAATAATCCCATTCGCAACTGCCCAACACCTGCGATTCATCCAGCCCTTCCATCGCACATTCATATAACGGCAGATAAACCGTAGAGCCAGCCCTGCGCCACTCACTGCGCCAGGTGCGCTGCAAGCCATCCAGGTAAGCAAGGGTCTCGTCACCATTGTCGTGACGTTGAGTCGCCAGCTTTCCATTCTCGGAATATTCAGTCTGGGTGCGCCTATCGGCTTTCTGGTCATCGCCCCGGTTTTTCTTGCCGGGCTTGAGCCGATACTGCGCCTCATCAACCACACGCCCGACAGCGTCGTAGCCCCAGGTCGTCTCTACGCTCTCTTCGATCCGCGCCAGGCAACGCTGGCTATAACGGGAACAATGCTCGGTACTGATCGGCTCGCTGCCCGCCTGTGTTTTGGAAACCGTACGCACCACGATGAATGAATTGTTCGGGTTGTCTTCGCACGTACGCATGGTCTCAAGCCAGAAGGCTTCTTTGCCCAAATGCGCCACCTGCCTATCGCTGATGCTCCACTCCCTGACCTTGCTCTCACCGCTGGGCGTCGCTTTGGGGTCCGCGGGCGAGACGCTGGTAATGCGCTCGCGCCAGAGCACCTCATCGGCGGTCTTCTCCCACTCGGTGCTGCTGGATAGCTGCCCGTCGAAATGCCCCTTGACCCCGACCCCTTCAATCACCACCTGCCGCTCGAGCTCGAGGAATGTCCTGCCATCTCGCTCTACTGCGCGGTAGCCAAAGAGCTTCAGCCCCAGCGAGTGGCCGAAAACGTCATGTTGATACTCGGCCATCAGTGGGGGCACGACATAATCAGGCAGCTTCGGACAGCTCAGTTGCGGCACACCGGATACGCCCTCCAAGCCATTTAACACCTTGGCGCTGACAATGTTGTCCCCACCCTGCGCCGGGTAATAGGCATTGCGCCGAAAGCCATCGTCCAGCGTGATCAGTTCGATGGGCAGGCCGTCGTCATTCTCCAGCGTGACATGCCTGTCATAGCTTTGGCCCTGTGTCGGACGCTGCGACGCCGGGCAGACTTGCAGCAGTGCCTTGATGGAGCGGATCACGCGTGTGCGGCTTCCCCGGCCGGGACGCCAGAGCAGTTCGACAATCTCCCGGTGATACGGGACCCGTTCATCGCCCCAGGCCACCACCACTTTATCCTCTTTGGCCACCAGTTTGATCTGGTCAATGGCTTGGACCAGATCATCCCCGAACCCCGTGTAGCGAAGGACTTCACTGCGGGCCAGTTGCCGTGGGTTGATCTTGAAGATGGGGTTTCCATCCTTGTCCTTTTCCTTCGTCTCCTCGCTGGTCTCAGCCTCGGCCGGTAGACGTGCCTTGAACTCCAGCCATTGGCTATCAACTGACGCCGCGCCCGCCAGCAGCTCCTGGCGTTGTGACCGCTCGTCCTGACTGAACACCAGCAGGTGGTGCTCGCGAGCCCCGTGGGCACCGCGCTCCCCCTCAACGATGTACAACAAATCGGAGGTGTCCAGCAGACGACCGGTGTAGCGGTAAGTCGTCAGCTGGTTCTCTTGCCCGTCACCGGGGATCAACGCATGCAGCACAGCCTGAGGCCAGAGGGGTCTGCCGCTTTTCGGGCGAATGCCTGGGCGGTACTGCACGCACTCGACCGAACCATCGAGCTCGGTCAACCGGCACAGTACGCGGTCCAGAGTCGGGTCGTCGGCATAGCCACAGGTGACCTGCTGGACGATCTGTTTTTTTGTTTTGTCTTTTGGATTTTCCTGCGCGCGTGTGAGGGTGCGTAACAGACACTCCTCCAGCTCCAGCTTGACCTCGAAGCCTTCATCGGTCTGTGGCCAGACCTGCATGTTGACCTGTGCATCCCCTTCATGGGGCGCAACGCTCGGGTATTCAGCGGTGAACAGCACCTCATCCCCGCTCTTGATGCCCATCAGCAAAAACTGCCCTTTCTGGCGCTTCCACTCCAGCGCCAGGGTTTCGCCATACAGCGAGACGATTCTGGAAGGCAACAACTGCACGAAGGGCCGTTTGTAATAAGCAATACGCTCGTCCAACTCTTTGGTTTTGCCGTGCTTTTCCCAAGCCTTGACGGCTTCGTCGTAATCGAGCTTGGCGCCGATGTAATAGGCCGCAGGCGAAAGAATGATCAGCGTCCACTGGGTCCAGTGACTGGGGGTTGAAGGAAATTTCGGTTTGCTTTTTTCCTTGATGGCCTCGAGCAGTTTGATGATGTGGTCGATAAACTCGGCGTTATGTTCCTGCTCATTGCGGGCAGCCGCGCGTTGTTTAAGCAGTTCATCACGCCGATCGGCACTGATCATGCTCAGTGTGAACAACAGGTGTATGGACTTTTCCTCCACTTTGACAATTTCATCGATGGGCATCGTCTGTGGAGTGCTCAACACCTCCCGGCGACCACTGGGTAGGTCAAGGATGAACTCGCTGTAGTCCTTATTGGATCGTACTGCGCAGTGTTTCTTCTTCAGCAGTTTTCCGTCGCCAAGGGCCTTCCACTCATCAGAGGTGAAGGTGATTCGCACGCCATTGGCCAGGGTCAGGCAACGGTCACGCACATCCAGGCTGGAAAAGCGCCAGGCCCAGCCATCGCCCAGCCCTGCTTCGTTGCCGCGCAACGCCGAGTAATGCAGCGTCAGGTCACAGATCGGGCCGAGGCCGTTGCGGCCTTGCAGCGTCGCGACCGGATAATGAGCGTGGAACAGGCCGGTACGCGGGTCCACGCCGCTTTCGCCCTGCCCGAGGGTGTCGAAGATTTCCGAGCGCTCGGTGTTGCCGTAGTCCTCGCAGAGCAGGCTTGTCGGTTCGTAATACGCCAGATCGTCAGGCGGGATGTACTCGACCGTCTGCGACGCTTGCCAGAATTGCGTTTCGCTGAAAACGCCGAGATGGCCGATGATCTGTTTCTCTTTTGCGGCCTTGTCTTTTTGCGCGTTCTCTTTTTGTTTTTTCTCTTTCCTCTGCTGCTCACTGAGGGGTTTTTCTGGGCAATCCAGCGTCACTTTATAAGTGCATGATCTGGTACGCGCCCCCCAGATGACTTTGTCGGCCGTCACTGAGACCGGCCATGCCACGTCCTCACCCGACGCAAGTGGCACACAAGCGGCGATCCGAAGTCCCTCGTCAAATGCCGCGCGGCTCAAACGAAACGCCAGCTCGCCAACATGAGCACCAGCGATAACCTCAAATGAACCGACCCCGGGGACGGTCGTCACCTTGGGTATGGCAGCTGCCACGGCTGCGAGCACAGCGTCGTCGTCAACGGGGTCGATCTCGATCTGCAGTTCGCAAAAGCGCGGTATCCGGACGTCGGCGTCGTCCTGCGTCGAGTTGACGAACTGCAGCTCGGGCCAGGCCTGATCCTTGAGAAAGGCGATCAGCGCAGCCCGCCAGGACTTTGGATCGGGCGCACTGACACCGTTTGCCTTAGGCGTGAACACCGCGTGATGCAGCACCTGCCCGCTGAACGGATGGCGCACGGTCACTTGCAAGTCATCCGTCGCCTCCGATCCTTGAGGCAACTTGAGCGTGCCTCCCACCGATTCGCTCTCGGTATCAGACAGGGAGGTGAAGATGCGCAGCCCATCACCGCGGTGCCAGAGCCCAACGCTGTCGGTCTGCAGGATATCGAGGTTCTTGTCAGAGGGAGACGCGATACTGGCGCGCAGATAAGGCGACACTTCAGAGGTATTCAGGGCGTTGGCCCACGAAGATAGCCACTTCCCATCGCCTCGCTGGACGGCACTCGGGGTCCATGTATGCTGAGCCAGCCGACGGTGGGAGAACGCATCAAAGACCCAGACATGCAACATGGCGCCTTCATGCAACGCTTGTGTCCCGTCCACCTCGCGACTTTTCCACCAGTTGGCCAGTGTCAGCGTTACGCTCAATTCTGCGCATTGTGGCCCCCAGAAGGCGTTGCCGCTGTCAGTAGGTACGACCTGACAGTCATTGTTCAGGACACCCGCCCGCAGCAGGCGACTGTCACGATTGATCTGCTCGCACAGCGGTTTCGACCAACTGTCCTTGGACTTATCGGCCATGTGAAAGAAATGCTGCTCGAACAGCGCTTGCGTCTTCAGATCACGCACTTGCAGGCAGAGGGTTTGTCCGGCAGCCAATGAGAAGTCGTCATTGCACGCCAGCACCTGAATCAGGTTGGCAGCGAAAGGCGCGTTGGTGAAGGCGCGGTATTTGGCATGGCTCCAGAGGCGTAATGGGTTGGCGGCGCCGCCCGGGTCAACTTCGGTCGAAAAGGCATCCTTCTCGTCCCAAATGCCGGCAGTCATTGCCACGTCCTGGCTGGCTATGTGTCGAGCGAACGCATCAGGCCATTTCTCCGGTTCCAGTTTTCCCTTCGGGGCAGACCAGTCGACACGGCTGATTTCGCCGTCACGACGATTCACCAGAAACGCGCTCAGCGTCTCCCCGGGCTTCAGCGATCGGTCGCCCTTGATGGGCACTGTGCTATACCAGCCGTCGTCGACGCTCCCTTCACGCTTCAGTGTGAAGTCGGTCATGTCCGGCAGGTAGCCGTCGGGTTGGGTGGTGATCAGGTAGGGAACGGCGAAAGGTTGGACTGTTAGCCGGTCGACTGCAGAGCCTGCAACGGCTTGAGGACTGGCCTCGGCTTCAGCTTTGAGCTTGGCGTGAACCTGGTCCGCCGACTTTGCAGCATCGATGGCGGAGACAAGATCGTTGAGGTCGACGCCTTGCAGGTCGTACAGATGCTCGACTTCATCCAGCAGGAATTCATTGGCGTCTTTGTCCTTTTCGTTATCGCGCTTATTCACGTAACGGACAATTTCCAGCTGTGGAAGCAGAGCCGACAGTGAATCGTAAGCCTTGCGGCTTGACTCGGTCGGGCTCAAATAAATAAAGGAAGCCGAGCTGCCACTGAAATCTTTTTTAATCCGGTGATTTACCCCTTTCTCTTCCCCAAAAAAATACTCTCCTTGCGATGTTTCGAGCAGCAACGGTCTATTGTCAGTTGCCACCGATGTTTTAGCCGGCTTTGCAATTTCAACGGCTCCAGCGCCTAGAAGCAAGCTAAGTAGCGTGGACTCTACACTTTTTCTTATATCAATTTCGACAATCGATTCAACCTCGCCATAGTTGAAATAGTCATAATCGCTCTACCCCGGCAGGGAGACTTTAAGAGTATACTGGTCAGCATAAATATAAACGTATTGAATACCATTCAAAATAATGGATTCGCCCCTTTTCAGATACTTACTAATGTCGCGCGGTGTGTAAGCCATCCTGGCAGTCCTCTGAAACGTTGTAGCCTTCCGATAAGTCCATTAATCGCGCACGCAGGTACATCCGCAGTCAAAATGAACGAACTGCGTACTCAAATGGGTTTGATATCTTCAGAAGACATTGCGCACGCTGCTGTTACGCACCGGGCAAAACTGAAAGGTATGGGCCGGAAAATAGGCCTCGTTTGAAAAGTGTAGTCAGCCGATGATGGACGAAGGGCACAATCACAGACAAAGTGACAAGCGGTTCTGTAGCAATCCGGCCAAGCGGCGTTCCGTTTGCCGGCGATGGCGGTTTTGAATGAGCTGCCGCCGGCAAGCCGTGCTGCTACACAGATGTGGGTTCAATCCGAAGGGGCATCACCCCCGGCGTTCTGCCCGACTCAACGCCCCCAAGCGCGTGGAAATGGACTGCATGCCCTTGCCCAGCTCGCGCAAGGTACTGGCGTCCCGTGCGCCCTGTTCGCTGGAGGCGTGGATGCGCACCGCCAGTTCATTGATCTCGTGGGTGACGTGACTCTGCTCTTGTGCGGCCACGGCAATCTGATGGGCGCGCTGGACGATGTCGTCGAAGCTGTAGACCGTGGTGCCCAGGGTTGCCGCCACGGCGACCGCTTGTTGCACGGACTCGCGGGTGCGTTCGGCGCCGGTCTGCATGGTCGAGACCGCCGAGCTGGACGCCTGACGCAGCTGCGAAATCATGTCCTGAATCTCGTTGGCCGAGGACTGGGTTCTGCCCGCGAGGGTGCGTACCTCGTCGGCCACGACCGCAAAGCCGCGCCCTTGCTCACCCGCGCGCGCCGCTTCGATGGCGGCGTTGAGGGCCAACAGGTTGGTCTGCTGGGAAATCGACTTGATCACCTCGAGCACGCTGCCCACTCGCTCGATGTCGTCGCCCAGCTGGGTGATGGCCCCTGCAGCGCCGGAAATGTCCGTTGCCAGCGCTTCGATGAACTGGCTGTTGCTGTTGACCTGATCCTGACTCTTCTGCGCCTCGCCCAGCGAGCGTCGGGCGGTGTCGGAGCAGTCCGTGGTGTTGTGGGCGACTTCGTTGGCGCTGGCCGACATCTCGGTGATGGCGGTGGCCAGCAGGGTGTTGTCCTGGCGCTGGGCTTCGGCGCGTTCGGCCAGGCCGTGGGACAGCTGGGCCAGATCGTTGGCCTGGCGCTCCAGCGACACCGACTCTTCGGCAATGCGGTGCAGCATGTCCCGCAGCGAACCGGCGTAACGGTTGACCGACTCACGCAACGCGCCGAGTTCGTCGGCGCGCACAATGGCCAGCTGCGTATCGGTGTGCCCGCCCTGCCCCAGGCTTGCGATCTGTGCCGTGGTTTCCTCCAGTTGCGTCAGCAGGCGCTTGCCCGCCAGCCATGCCAGGCCCAGCAAAACGCCCAACAGCGGCAGCAGGAACAGCAGGATTTGCCCGGTCAGGCGGTTGGCCAGGCCGACCACCCGAGCTTCAGGGGTCACCAGCCCGATGCGCCAGCCGGTGCCGGTCATGGTCGCCAGCGTGACGTAGGCCGGGCCGTTGAGGCGGCCATCGTGTTCGAGCCTGAGGGTCGAGAGTGCCGAGGTGTTGCTGGCGAGCTGATCCGCCACAGGTTTCAGCCAAGGCTGCTCCTGGCTCAAGCCGGTGATGGTCAACAGCCCCTTGCTGCCTTTGGCGTCGGGGAAATACAGCAGGTTGCCGGAAGGGTCGACCGCAAACGCATAGCCGTCGGTGACACCGCCTTTGTCTTCGAGGAAGGCTGCCAGACCGTCGAGTTTCAGGTCGATGGTCGCGACACCGGCGAACACACCTTGCGCCCGGTAAGGCACGCTGCAGGTGGTCATGGCCACGCCGCTGACCGGGTCCTGATAGGCATCGGACCAGACGCACCGCCCAGCCGGCGCGGACCTGGCCCCGGTGTACCAGGACTCCGCCCGGTACGGCGGCGTCGCGGCCTGGTTGTATTCGTCCGAAAAGTCCAGCTTGTTGCTGGCGTTCCGTGCCCAAAAGAAGCTGCGACGCTCGGTGCCCGGCGCAAAGGCGTTGGGCTCCGGCCACAGGCCGCCACCGGCGATGGCGGCGTCACCCTGGCTGTCGATCAGGCCGGGAAAGTTGCTCATGAACAGGGCTTCATCGTGGGGCAGCGTTTCGGCCAGCATCGCCATCGCAGCGGCTGTGCCTTCAATACGGCTCAAGGGCAAGGCCAGTTGGCGGGTAATGGCGCTGGCTGATTGCTCGGCCGACTCGGTTCCGGCGGCCACCAACTGCGGTTTGCCGCCGAGGGTCATGACGGCAAAGATCGCCACGGCGGTGAGGACCAGCAATGTCAGGATTCCCAGGGTCATTCGTCCGGCAATCCGGGTGGGAATCAAGGGCATGATCTAACTCCGAAAAAATGCAGGTTTGCATCCTTCTGCAACGGCTATGCCAGGGAAAAGTTGAACGCCTGCCCGCGTATTACCCGAGTGGGCGACAGATGGTCATGCAATCCGTCGCCATGGCCTGCCTGTGGGGCTCAGACCTGCATCCCGTCCCTTGCCACGATCACCTGATCGGGCAGCTCATCTCCATGCTCGATGAACCACGCATCCAGGGTATGCCCCACATGGGTCAACACGCCGGTGCGCGGTTTCAGCGCGTCGATGATCTGCAGGGCCAGGTTCAGGTCATTGTGATTGCGCGGGGGCTGCGGCTGAGGGGGCATCGAGCAGTCGAGGATCAGCACGTCCAGCACTTGCTGTTGCAGCAAGACCAGGGTGTCTGCGGGTAAACCCACGGTGTCGGTGAGGTAGGCCACCCGCCGGCCGCCGCCTTCGAGCAGATAGCCCAGCGTCGGCTTGGAATGCAACAAAGGCAGCGCCGTCACCTGAAGCTCGCCAAACACGCGCGTCTCGAACGCTGTGAACGGCTGGCTGAAGTCGAGAATCCCCGGATGTTTGTACAGGTCCGACAGCCCTTCCGGGTCGGCCGGGCCGTGCACCGGAATCACCAGACCCTGCCCCCAGCGCAGGTGCAACAGGCCTTGGGCGTGATCGGCGTGGTAGTGGGTCTGGAGGATGCCGCTGAAGCTGCGAGGCGGGAAACGTTCGGTGAGGTCGGGCAGGCCGCTGTCGATCAACCAGCGCTGATCGCCCAGCTCGACCAGCGCCGAGCACGGTCGCCTGCGCAAGCGCGAGTCAGCGTGAGCCGCTTCGCAGGCCGGGCACTGACAGCCGTACACCGGCACCTGTCGCGCATCGCCGGTGCCGAGCAAGGTCAGGCGCATGCGTGCTCCCGGTCGAGACGTTGCAGCAAACGAGCGACGGTCTGCTCCAGCGCCCCGGAGTTGTCCAGCAGCAGGATTGACGATGCGTTTGCGGTGCCGGCTGCGGCCAGCAGATCATCGGCAAACTGCGCATTGCGCGCCAGCCGTGCCTCGACCTCCTGCGCCGACTCCCGGCCCCGCGCCAGCAAACGCTCGCGCAACACCACCTGATCGACGCTCAACAGCACCACCAGCAGGTCCGGGTATCGCTCCCGGGCCT
>Ga0157373_10000830_pt1 | contig 23974 bp, 20 predicted proteins | sample C65metaG_FD_113460 | JGI IMG/M metagenome (GOLD analysis project Ga0157373, IMG submission 113460) | Corn rhizosphere microbial communities from Kellogg Biological Station, Michigan, USA - C6-5 metaG | ecosystem: Host-associated > Plants > Roots > Rhizosphere > Soil | place: USA: Michigan... | reverse complement strand
GCGGTGTCCAGGCCGATTTTTTTCATCGCCACGTCGAAGCGACGACGGTCTTCTGCTTTGTCGATCGCGTCAGCGGTAGCGCCAATCATGGTCACGCCGAACTCGGCCAGCACGCCCTGACGTTCCAGCTCCAGCGCGCAGTTCAGTGCGGTCTGGCCGCCCATGGTCGGCAGCACGGCATCCGGACGCTCTTTTTCGATGATTTTACGCACCACTTCCCAGTGGATTGGCTCGATGTAGGTCGCATCCGCCATTTCCGGGTCGGTCATGATGGTGGCCGGGTTGGAGTTGACCAGAATAACGCGGTAACCCTCTTCGCGCAGCGCTTTACACGCCTGGGCACCCGAGTAGTCGAACTCACACGCCTGGCCGATAACAATCGGGCCAGCGCCGAGGATCAGGATGCTTTTTATGTCTGTACGTTTTGGCATTTTTTACTGCTCCTGATTATTTGGCGTTAGAACGGTAAGTCTCAATCAGTTCGATAAAGTGATCGAACAGCGGCGCGGCGTCGTGTGGGCCCGGGCTGGCTTCAGGGTGGCCCTGGAAGCTGAACGCTGCTTTATCGGTGCGGTGAATGCCCTGCACCGTGTGGTCAAACAAGGATTTGTGCGTGACGCGCAGTTCGGCCGGCAGGTTGTTTTCGTCTACCGCAAAACCATGGTTCTGCGCGGTGATCATGACGCAGTCGTTATCCAGATCTTTTACCGGGTGGTTGCCGCCGTGGTGGCCAAGCTTCATCTTCACGGTTTTTGCACCGCTGGCCAGAGCCAGCAACTGATGGCCGAGGCAGATGCCAAACACCGGGATATCGGTTGTCAGGAACTGCTTGATGGCGGCGATGGCGTAATCGCATGGCTCCGGGTCACCCGGGCCGTTGGACAGGAAAATACCGTCCGGATCCATCTTCAAGACTTCATCCGCCGGGGTCTGTGCCGGCACCACCGTCAGGCGGCAGCCGCGATCCACCAGCATACGCAGAATGTTGCGCTTGGCGCCGTAGTCATAGGCCACCACGTGAAACGGCAGCTCAGAGGCCGGTTTGGCTTCCGGCAGGTCGCCTTCAAGCGTCCAACTGCCCTGCTGCCAGCTGTAGGCTTCCTGGGTGGTAACTTCTTTCGCCAGATCCATGCCTTTCAGGCCCGGGAAGGCTTTGGCCTTCGCTAACGCCAAGGCGGCATCCGGCGTGTCGGCGGCGATGATGCAGCCGTTCTGTGCCCCTTTCTCGCGCAGCAGGCGGGTCAGCTTGCGGGTATCGATATCGGCAATCGCCACGATGTTGTGACGCTTCAGGTAGTCAGACAGGCCTTCTTCGTTGCGGTAGTTGCTGGCAATCAGTGGGAGGTCGCGAATGACGAGGCCTTGGGCGTGTACAGCGGAGGATTCTTCGTCGGAAGCATTGGTGCCGACATTGCCGATATGAGGATAAGTAAGAGTAACGATCTGGCGGGAGTAGGAAGGATCAGTGAGGATTTCTTGATAACCGGTCATCGACGTATTGAAGACCACTTCCCCCACTGCCGTACCCTCTGCCCCGATGGCCCGACCGTGGAATTGGGTTCCGTCTTCGAGAACCAATAGCGCTGACTTAATCAAAACACCCTCCAAGGAATAATCAATCACAATATTTGCATATTAATTCAGATATCACGATCTAAATCAATGCAAAAACCGCCCTCAAGGTCAATTTTTGGCAAATTGGGCGCATTTTAATGATGAGTGCTCCGCTTGTCTACCCAAAGCGCCATTTTTTCTCTTATTTTTGCACTTCTCGGCGTTTAATGGGGTCAGTAGCCATAAAAACACGTCTAAACTCGGGTGAGTAAACGGTTGCGAGCTCTAAAGACAGAAAATCACAATTCCCAGGGCACTTTTCCAGGCGAGAGATACGTTGGAGGGGGAAAAAGCATCATAAATTAAAAGTTAATCACCAAAAATAGCAATCAACCAATAAAAACCACCTAAAACACATATTTATCATGTTAAAAAAAAGGACAATAAAATTATTGTCCGTTAATCATAGCACTATGATTAATACAGCCACATCACGATGGCATAAAAATCAATTATAGCTGGTCTAAACCGAGCACATCACGCATATCAAACAGACCTTTATCATGACCTTCAAGCCATGCTGCAGCCTTAACCGCACCACTGGCAAAAGTCATGCGGCTGGAGGCCTTATGGGTGATTTCTACCCGCTCACCGATGTCGGCGAACATGGCGGTGTGCTCACCGACGATATCGCCAGCGCGAATAGTGGCAAAGCCAATGCTCTTCGGATCGCGTTCACCGGTATAACCTTCACGCGCATACACCGCGCACTCTTTCAGATCGCGCCCCAGCGCGCCGGCAATCGCCTCGCCCATCGCCAAAGCCGTCCCCGAAGGGGCGTCTACCTTATGACGATGATGCGCTTCAACAATCTCAATATCGGTATAGTCGCCCATCACCTGCGCGGCTTTTTCCAGCAGTTTTAACACCAGATTCACGCCCACGCTGAAGTTGGCGGCGAAGACGATGCCAATCTGCCCAGCTGCGGCGCGGATGGCTTCCTTACCCGCATCATCGAAACCGGTGGTGCCAATCACCACGGCTTTTTTGTGCTCGACGCAGAAAGCCAGGTACGCCAGGGTGCTTTCCGGACGGGTGAAGTCGATCAGGATATCGAAATCGTCGGCCACTTTTTCCAGGCTGTCGCTGACGGTTATGCCCAGCGCACCAATGCCCGCCAGTTCACCGGCGTCGGTCCCAATCAGGCTTGAACCTGGGCGCGATACTGCCGCCCCCAAAACCACGCCCTGCGCCTGATGTACCGCCTGGATCAATTGGCGGCCCATACGGCCGCCGGAACCCGCAATCGCAATGCGGATGGGTGAATCAGTCATACTTGCTCTCTTGTTGATTGATTTCATTACCCTAAATAATTGGAGCTGTATCAAGGCGGCAAGCGAGCTTATCCCAATGAGCTTACTTCAGTAAGTGATTCGGGTAAGTGAGCGCAGTCAACACAGATACAGCTTCAAGTATGACGGGTATATCGGTTCAGGGTAACTGCCTCGCCCTATCATCGCCAGAGGATTCATTTCATAATTAGAAAATTATGATATCCCCCACTTTTCATCAGTAATGCTGTCAATGGGTTAACAATCAGGCCGATCAACGCCCATTGACGATTGTACATAAACATGCAATTTGAACCGGTGAAATTTGCATGAAAAAACGCTCGTTTTCTTCATTCAAACCGGCACAGGTACCACCCGCACGCCGCTTAGCTTAGTATAGGGCGCAACTGCCGCTTTAATTACCTGAGAACCACGGATGAAAACCGCGCAAACCACCATATCGGAAACCCTGACGCAAGATTTGGCCCGCCGCATCATCAGTGGCGATCTGCCGCCTGGGCTGTCGCTGCCGGGGGAGAATGAATTGGCCTTGCAGTATTCGGTTTCACGCACTTCGGTACGTAACGCGTTGCAGGTGCTGGCGGCGAAGGGGTTGGTCTCCATTCAGGCCAAGAAACGCAGTACCGTCAATGCCCGCGAACAATGGAGCTTTTTGGATCCTGACGTACTGAGCTGGTTGGCGGAAGGCAGTCTCGACCAACAACTGGTCGAACAATTGATGGTTACCCGTCTGATCTTTGAACCGAATATCGCGGCATTAGCGGCCGTTAACGCCACCGGTCATGACCTGGCCGCGCTGGAAGATGCTTGCAAACTCATGTCACAAGGGCAACAGCAGGCCAGTCGCCAACTCTTCGAGCAGGGCGATATGGCATTTCACCTTGCCTTGCTGGGCGCCAGCCACAATCCTTTTTTGCATTCATTGGGCAGCGCACTTTCCGCGGCTATGGCGCTCTCTTTCCAGCAAACGCTGGAAGAAGATATCCGGCTGACCAAAAGTGCGGTTGAAGAGCACCAACAATTGCTGGAGGCCATTCGCTTCAAACAGGTAGAAACTGCACGCCAGCGTATGCGTGTCATTCTGCTCAATGCGGCCAAAAAGAATCACTGGCAGCAGCAACCGGAAATGTTCGCCCACATCCTCTAAAAATCCCTCTTTGCTGTAATTTCGATCGCCCTCACAGATCCTGAGCAATTTTCGCTCTAGCATTCTTGTATGACAAGACTGCATGGTTTGTATTACTTGAATGAATAACAACTGGATTGGTATCGATTGGGGCACCACTAACTTCCGCGCTTTTTTAATGTGTGGGGAGCAATGCCTAAGTAACCTCAGCCATCCCTGCGGGTTGCTGGCCGTTGAAAAAAACCGGTTTGCCGACACCCTACATACCTTATTGCAGCCCTGGTTAGTCGAACATGGCGCTTTGCCGGTGGTCATGGCCGGCATGGTGGGATCACAACAGGGGTGGCATGAGGTTGCCTACATAACCCAGCCGTGCGGCCTGAAAAATTTGGCGGCTGGGGCCATGAAATTCACCACTGACTGGGGTAGCCCAGCGTGGATCATTCCCGGTGTTCAGGGGCTGGGGCTGGCTCAGCAGCCCGAAGTGATGCGAGGAGAAGAAGTGCAGCTGCTCGGTTTGGCCAGACGACATCCAGCGGCGCAATGCCTGGCAATTTTACCCGGAACCCACAGCAAGCATGTTCAGTTGAATCAGGGAGAAATCGGCCACTTCTCAACCTTTATGACCGGCGAACTGTTCTCGTTGCTCAGCCGGCACTCCATTTTGGGCAACGCCCTGCCGGAACAACAGGAGGACGCGCAGGCGTTCATCCTCGGGGCCGATACGGCACGCAGCGGTGCCCCCCTCAGCCACCTGATTTTCTCGGCACGTACCCGCCGCCTCAGCGGTGAAATCGCCGCGGAAAATATACACAGCTACCTTTCCGGCTTGTTGATCGGTAATGAGCTTCAGGCGCTGCCCGCGCACCAGCCCATCTGGGTTGTCGCCAGCCCCCCGCTGGTTGCGCGCTACCAAATGGCGGCGGAACCCTTGGGCCTGTCATTGCGCGCCACGGATGGTGATAGCTGCTTTATCAACGGATTAAGTCAACTGTATCCCCTACTACAAGGAACCGCCCAATGAGCCCAGAAATCTTCCTCCAACAGTGGCAGCAACAGCCGCTCCCCCTGGTCGCTATTTTGCGTGGCATCACGCCTAAGGAGGCTGAGCCCGTCGCCGAAATTCTGCTGGACTGCGGCTTCCGCTTTCTGGAGGTACCGCTTAATAGCCCCACCCCGTACGACTCTATTCGCGTGATCAGGAAAACCGTCGGCGACAGGGGTTTTGTCGGCGCCGGCACCGTCCTGAACGTCCAGCAGGTTGAAGAGGTGGCCAAAGCCGGGGGACAACTGATTATTTCTCCCAATACCGACGCCGCGGTGATCGGCCATTCCCGTTATTTGAATCTGATCAGCATACCCGCCGTGGCCACCCCTTCCGAAGCCTTCTGCGCCCTTGCCGCCGGAGCCAGCGGATTGAAGCTGTTCCCGGCAGAAAGTATTACCCCAGCGGTAACCAAGGCGCTGCGTGTCGTGCTTCCCCAAAGACTGGTTTGCTTGCCGGTAGGAGGGATCCAACCGGATCCCCTGCAGATGCGCGCCTATATCCAGGCGGGCAGCAACGGGTTTGGGCTGGGAGGCGGACTCTATCAACCCGGCATCAGCCTGGCGGCATTACGTCAACGCGCGCTGGCCTATCAGGCCGCCTGGCGTCAATCGGTGGGGTAACACCTCACGCCTCAGTACCGTACTGCCGCAGCCCATGGCTGCCGATCGCTCCTTGAATACGCCGGCATAACCCGGCTAATAAAAATAAATCAGAGGAAACCATCATGAAGCTGACCACGGAAAATCCAACGGCGGAACAGGCCGCTGAAACGCGGGTGTACGGTAAAATTACTCGCCGTCTGATCCCTTTCCTGATTTTGTGCTATTTCTTCGCCTATTTGGACCGCGTTAACGTCGGGTTCGCCAAGCTGCATATGCAAGACGCCCTGAGCTTCAGCGATACCGTCTATGGCTTGGGCGCCGGCATATTCTTCATCGGCTATTTTATTTTCGAGCTGCCAAGCAACCTGCTGATGCAACGCTTCGGGCCGCGTTTTTGGATTGCCCGCATCATGGCTACCTGGGCGATCCTGTCCGCGGCCATGATGTTTGTCACCACGCCAACCACCTTCTATGTATTGCGTTTCCTGCTTGGCGTGGCCGAAGCCGGCTTTTTCCCCGGCATCGTGTTCTATTTAACACTGTGGTTCCCTTCATGGCGTTCCGCCCGCACGCTGGGGCTGTTCATTCTGGTTACACCGCTGTCGGTGATTATCGGCAGCCCGCTTTCAGGTTTGATCCTCAAACTGTTCGAAAATGTCGGCGGTTTACACAACTGGCAGTGGCTGTTCCTGGTCGAGGCCATTCCCTCTTTCTTGCTGGCCTTTGTGGTGCTGCGTTACCTGGATAACAACGTGGCTGAAGCCAAATGGCTCACCGCCGAAGAGAAAAAGATCGTGCAAACCGATCTGGCCAAGGATCGCGCCAACCGGGATCGCGCAGCAAACGGCAAAGCGGCCCACAGCCTGAAAGAGATGCTGGCTAACCGCTATGTCTGGCTGTTGGCGTTGATTTTTTTCAGTTTCAACGTCGGTTATTACGGCGTCAGCTTCTGGTTACCTTCCATTATCAAAACCTCAGGCATCAGCGACGATTTCCAAATCGGCCTGCTGGCTGCGTTGCCTTACGTATTTGGCGCCGTCTTTATGATCTGGAACAGCCGCCATTCCGATCTTAAGCAGGAACGTCGCTGGCATATCGCCATCCCGGCGGTGATTGGCTGCATCGGCCTGACGTTGAGCGCTTACTGCAGCGGCTCCACCTTCTGGATGATGACGTGGATATGCGTAGCAATGTCCGGCACCCTGGCGCTGATCCCTACCTACATCAGCCTGCCCGGCACCCTGCTTTCCGGCACCGCCGCCGCTGCCGGTATTGCTCTGGTGAATTCTGTCGGCAACCTCGCGGGTTTCTTCGGCCCCACGGTACTCGGCTGGCTGAAAGATCAAACCGGCCAGACCGACAGCGGCCTGTACATTCTGGCGGGCTTCCTGTTGCTCTGCGCCCCGTTGATTTTCATGCTGCCGGCCAAACTGGTCTCCCCTAAAAAAAACCATGACTTGCAACACCAACATATTGCTCAGCCTGACGCTGACAATCCTTTAAATATCACTGAGAGATCTTGATTATGAGCGGATGTGGAACCTGTGGCAGCGGCGGTTGCGGCTCGCATTTCAACCCCATTCTGGAGGGCGATGATGGCGCGCTGAAGCGTGCGCTATACAAATCCATGGGGCACAGTGACGAACAACTGCGCCGTCCGGTGATCGCCGTGGTCAACAGCTATACCAACGCGACAGCCGGCCACGCCAATCTGAATGAGCTGACGGCCAAGGTATTGCAGGGCATTGAAGAAGCCGGTGGGGTCGGCATGGTGTTCGGCACTATCGCTCCCTGTGACGGTATCGCCGAAGGGCATCTCGGCATGCGCTACATTCTGGCCGCTCGTGAAGTGATCACCGCCTCCATCGAAGTGATGATGCGTGCCCATCGTTTCGACGGCATGGTGTTGCTTGGCTCCTGCGACAAAATTGTCCCCGCCATGCTGATGGCGGCGGCACGGCTGGATATTCCGGCCATCATGGTTAACGGCGGGCCGATGTACCCGGCTGAATATAAAGGTAAACACTGGGACGGCAACATCGTCACCGAGGCCATCGGTTGGAAGATGCGTGGCGAAATCGATGAGGCGGAATTTGCCCATATCGAAAATATCGCCGAACCCGGCCCGGGCTCCTGCACTATGTACGGCACCGCCAACACCATGTGCTGCATCGGTGAAGTACTGGGTATGAGCCTGCCCGGCAGCAGCACGCTGCCGGCGGTTTCGGCCGAACGCCGCGAGTGCGCTATCGAAACCGGGCGCACCGCGGTGGAACTGGTATTGAATGGCGTCAATGCCCGCCAAATTATCACCGCCGAGTCGATCCGCAATGCGGTGATCTACCTGCTGGCCACCGGCGGCTCCACCAATGCCATCCTGCATCTGCAAGCCATTCATTACGAAGCGGAACTGGGCCATCTGCCGCTGTCCGTCTTCGATGAGTTGAGCCACCAGGTACCGCTGGTTGCCTCGCTCTATCCGGCCAGTGAACATGACATGATTGATTTTTGGGAAGCGGGTGGCGTCCCGGCAGTAGAGCTTGAGATTGCCAAACTGCTCGATCTCAACGCGTTAACCGTCACCGGCAAAACCAAAGCGGAACTGCTGGCGGAAACCCGGCCAAGCCGCCGCCCGGAAGTCATCCATACCCTGGCCATTCCGGTGCGGAATGAAGCTGGCGTTGCCGTGCTGCACGGTAATTTGTCACCGTTAGGCTGCGTGGTGAAGCCTGCGGCTGTGCCGGAAAATTTGATGCGCTTCCGGGGGCCCGCCGTGGTGTTCAACAGCGAGCAGGAGTCCGTCGAGGCGATTATGTCCGGCCAGATTAAGCCGGGTAGCGCCCTGGTCTTGCGCTATGAAGGGCCTAAAGGTGGCCCCGGCATGCCGGAAATGTATAAGCCGATGAAATCGCTGGAAGGCATGGGCCTGGCTGACAGTTGCGCTCTGATCACCGACGGCCGTTTCTCCGGCTCCAACCGCGGGCTGTTTGTCGGCCATATCTCGCCTGAAGCGGTGGACGGCGGCGAGCTGGCATTGGTGCAAGACGGTGACGAAATATCCATCGATATTCCCGCGCGTACTCTTACGCTGCACGTTGACGAGACGATGTTGGCGCAGCGGCGCCAAAACTGGCAACCCGTGGACAAAGAAGTGCCGCGCGGCTTCCTGCGTTTATATCGTCGCTGGGCTTTACCTGCTGCGCAGGGTGCCGTACTGGCCGATCGGGAGGAGGAATAATGGGCCGTTATCAAGCTATCGACATTGAAGGGGTCAACCCTATCGTCGCCATGCCGTTCAAGGCCAATGGCGAAATCGACCCGCTGAGTTTTACCCAATTGCTGGAGCATCTGGCAGCAACCGGCGTTCAGGGAATGACGCTGTTTGGCATCGCCAGCGAATTCCCGAAGCTCGAGGAGCCTGAGCGAGAACGCCTGGCGGAGATATTTATCAGCGAACTGGCAGGAGCCCCGCTGTTTCGCGCTATCTCGGTCACCGATCACAGCAGCGAAGTCGCCGTCAAACGCGCTCGTCATTATCAAGCTCTGGGCGCCGACGCTTTGATGCTGCTGCCCCCCTTTTTCCTTCAACCCAGCCCACAGGCGATCCAGCAGCACATTTTCGCCGTTCTGGAGGCCGTAGACATCCCGGTAATGGTGCAATACGCGCCGAGTGAAACCGGTTTGCCGATCACCCCGCAACAATTGGCCGACGTGGCAGCCCGCTATCCCCATGCGGTGTTCAAAATTGAATGTAATCCGCCGGTGGAATACACCAAAGAATTTCTGCAACTGGCTCCCCAGGCCAACGTTCTGAACGGCTATGCCGGGCTTTATATGTTGCAGATGTTGGCGGCGGGCGGCAAAGGCGTGATGCCGGGTTGCTCGTTCAGCGAGATTTACCTGCGTATTTATCGCCATTGGCAGGCCGGCGAAGTTGAACAAGCGAATAGGCTGCATCAGGCATTGTTGCCTTACATCCAACGCTGGATGAGTCACTGCGAATACATCATTCAGATCGAAAAGACCATCCTGCAACGACGCAATATCATCGCTACCGATTACTGTCGCCACCCCGGTTGGCAACTGACTGCAGAAGATCAGCTGATGATCGACCGATTTTTAAGTCAATTTTCCCTGTGACCACAGTGGCAGTCCATCGCGATTGTGATGGACTGCCGAATACAAAAAATGGGGGCCGAAGCCCCCGTGACAGAAAATATTCAAGCGGTTAACGCCGCCACCTCTTCGGCAATCGCCGCCAGCGCATCATGGCAGGCGTAATCGGCCTGAACCCATGCCGCATGCTGTCGGTAGGCTGGTTGCGTCAGGATCTGCTGCACGGCATGACGCAGCTGCGATTCGTCCGGATTGCTGGTGTGCAGATTAATGCCGCAGCCAGCTGCCACCACCCGAGAAGCCGCCTCGAGCTTGTCCTCGCCGGTACCGGCGATAATCAACGGCACGCCCTGATCCAACGCGTAGTTGATCGAACCGTAACCGCCGTTGGTGATCAGCACTGCGGCCTGCGGCAGCCAGCGTTCGAAAGAGATAAACTCCCGCACTCTGGCATTGTCCGGCAGCCGATCCAACAGCCCGTCGACCGAACGCCCCCCGGTGGTCGCCAGCACCCGTACCGGTAACTGTGCCAGCGCCTTCAGCGTCGGAACAATCAACTGATGCAGATCGACATTCGCCAACGTACCCTGGCTGACAATCACCAGCGGCCGTTGGTCCGTCTCATCCCAGAGGGCTTCGCTCGGCTGTTGTATCGGGGCGCTGCGCAACGGGCCAATAAATCGCACGCCGGCCGGCAAATCGTCACGCCGATATTCCAGCGCAGGGGTCGCCAGTTGCAAGAAACGATCGCAACCGCCGATCAAGGCATCGCTAAAGGGTTGGTGCAGCGGCCTGCCACCGGATTGCGTCATCGCGGCGTCAAAACTCTGCTGCACCTCATCAATCAAGGCACGCGTGGCGTCATCCACCAGCTGTTCGCGACGTAGCTCCCGCGGTAACAGCGCCGGAGGAATGCGCGGCCCGTAGAAGATGGAATCTTCAGACGAGAATGACAGCGGCGTTACGCCGATACCGATAACCGGAGGGCGTTCTTCCGCCTGCAGCAGCGGCAATACCCCGTAGAAACAGTTTTCCACCATCAGCAGATCGGTAGCCTCGGCGGCGATCACCGTACGCAACTGTTGATTCAGCAACGGGATTGGAGCGGCGAAAAAGTCTTTCAACGCCAGCGCCATCTGCACATTGCCCGGCGGCAGTGCAGCTCGTTCAGGAAAGTGTTCCTCGAGATAGCGATAGTCGAAATCGACCTTGGGATCGAAGGCAACAAACTTCGCCCCTATCGCCTCCGCACGTTCACGGAACAACGCGCCGGTCATCACCCGAACCTGGTGCCCTTGCGCAATCAGGTGCCGGGCAATGCCCAGCATCGGGTAGACGTGACCGGGCGTTGCCACGGCGGTCATCAGAATACGTGCCATAACTCTTAAGCCTCTGCGTTGGCCGGTTTCAGCGCCAGATTGGCGCACACCGGGTTGCTCTGTATATGAACCCGTTGTAAATGGCGGGCCGAGCGGGCGGTAAAGCCTTCACGCCCGTGCAGCAGCGAGAAGTTATCTGCGATCACCACATCACCCTGCTGCCACTGGTGGGCGTAATAGTGGCGCGGATCGTAGAGATGCTGTTGCAGAGTCTGATGGAACGCTTCCTGCTGATCTTCCGGCACCCCGTGATATTCCAGCGCATGCTGGTTGAGGAATTTCTTCCCTTCTGTCGGCGGTTCGTTGTAGCGCATGATCAGCCCACTACCGCTCGGGTGCGTCACCACCAGCGGCGAACACACCTCACCACCGTAGTGCACCACCTGCTTGATGCGGTATGAGATAGACACCGTCAGCCACTGAGCCAGCTGCGACTCATCGGCATTGGCCAGCAGGCGCGTGGTATCGACAAAGGTAGTGCAACCGCCTTCATCCTGCGAGGGCGCGGCTACACAGTGAAACAGCTGGAATTCCGGGATGGTCGGTTTATACATGCCGTCCCAGTGCAGCGGCACATAGCTGCTGTCGAAAATATGGTCCTTGGCGTCTGGATGTTCTTTCACATCCAGCACCGCGCCGAAGGGCCACATCATGATCTCACCCCAATTGCCGGCATAACGGGTCAATACCCGCGGATCGGTAAAACCGGAATCGAAGCCGCGCAGCACCAACAGGTGATGCTGCTGTGCCAGCGTCCGCAGCGCCGCTACCGGCAGCTCGCTGATGGATTGCCCCGGGCGTTCAGGGGTCAATACAGCGCCAAAGGGGCTATTGAGTTCAATACGGCAGTTCAATTGTTGATTGTCCATCGGTGACTCTCCTTGAAGCAAATTTGCTGCTCACACGGCAACCGTGCCGTTAAAAGACGCTCGCCAAGATAGCGGGCGTAAGGTGGCGCGTTACACCACTTGAGGTTGTTCAATCAGGTAATGGCTTGGCGTACCGCGGATCGCCACCAATTCGCCCTCTAACTCCTGAGCGTCTTTGCGTTTCATCAGTACGAACTGTCCGTTGACGTTGGCCGCGACGCCGTGCCACGGTGTCAACCAGTCGTCCTTGGTTGGCATCATATGAATGCCTATTTTTAGACTGTCGGCAGGCTGCGGGTGGATCGACAAGCGGATCGCCGCCGGAAAATGTTGAGCCAGCAGGTTACCCCAGGCCCAGCTGCGTTGAATCACGCCGCAGGCCCGCAGCTTGGCGTCTTTCTGCAACGCGGCATTCGAGCCGCTGTAGCCCGGCAGTTGACTGTCTTCATACAGGAAGCGGGTAATGGCGCGGTACAGTTGCAGCCCCTGCTCGCTTTCCATCAGCTGTTGTTTGATTGCCGACTCCGATTCGGCATAACCGTCGACCAGCAACTGGCGCAGCAAATCGTAGTCGTCGGTGTGTTCCGCCAGCCCTTCCACGTCCCCCAGGTTGAACACGCTCAGATGCGTGGCCCCAACCTCATGCAGCAGAGTTTCAATTTCGCGCTGATAGTGGTTGATGGCATCGTCACTGACGCGGATTAAATCGCCGAAGACATGACCATCCGAACAGATGACAATATGCGCACCCGGCGGATAATAAAGCTGAATACGCTGGCAGAGGGAATTAAGGAATATCAACGATAAGCGTTCCGCCATATCGGGTACCGCACCGATCACCTTATTAGTATTGGGTGATTTTGTCGGAAAGGCAGGCAGTACAAACTCAATCCGCCGTTGTTGTTCAATGAATGCCCGGATGCGCGGCAATTGCACCTGAGTGACCAGTCGCTCCTCGTCGGAATTTGATGTTTCTATCCCTGGGAATCGGCGCCGATATTGCAATAGCTCATGAAGGATTTTTAACGATATTTTTTCAATACGGGCACTATCCACAATTAACTCCTGTTCAGATTATGGCGCAGGTGATTTATTCACAAACGCAATAAGACTTTTCGAAAAAAGAGGCATCACCAGGGAATAATACTCACTGCTGATATTTATCTGCTTCAGGCAATATAGAAGAGATGGTGCTATATTATTAGCCCGTATAATTAACAATCTTGGTTAAGTTGAACTTAACAAACTATGAGTAATATTCTAAAACGCATGGCCATTTTTTCTAAAGTTGTCGATTGCGGCGCGTTCAGCATGGCAGCCAAGGAATTAGGCATTACCACCTCTGCCGTCAGCCAGCATATCCGCCTGTTGGAAAACGAGCTCGGCATTCAATTACTTCTGCGTTCTACTCGCTCACTGAGCCTGACCGAAGCCGGGCTCTGTTTTTATGAAGATTGCGTTTTAATGCTGCATGCTGCCGAGCGCGGTCAACAACGTATCGCCGCCCTGCGCGGCGAACTGAGCGGTGAATTGCGCGTCGCGACCTCTACCGAGTTCGCCACTCACTATCTGGTGCCTGCACTGCAAAGCTTCCTTGATGAACACCCGCGCATCACGCTGAGGCTGGAGATCCACGACGAGAAAATCGACCTGATAGGACAGCGTATTGATCTGGCGATCCGTGGCGGTGTATTGGCTGATTCCAGTTACGTTTCAACCCGCCTTGCGCGCTTTCGTGAGGTATTATGTGCATCACCAGCCTACCTTGCGGGACATGGTATTCCCGAGAGCCCACAAGCGTTAACCCGGCATCAATGGGTGACTTTTACCCCCTTGGGCAACCCGCAATTTGTTCGCCTGCTCCACCACAACGGCGATGAACATCGGCTACGAATGACCGGGCGTCTATTTACCAATAACGGTATGGCCATGAAAGAACTGGCGCTGGCGGGCAAAGGGATCATCCGTAATTTCTTTGTCAATGTTGAGCGTGAATTACACAATGGCGATTTGGTGGAAATCCTGCCTGAATGGCGATTACCAGAGATTAATTGCTATGCAATTATGCCGCGACGGGACAGCCAACCTTTAAAAGTTCGCCGTTTGCTTGAGCATATGAAAATCCATCTGCAGCAAAAGGAGAAAAATTCTTTAAACCAGTTGCGAACTTAATTAAATAAACAGTGTCTGCAACGACAATTAATTTAGTTATTTAACCTCTCAGCCCTTTGCTGACCAACACCAGACTTTATTTAGATTGCAGACTAATGATATTAGTCTTAATAACTTTATTACTGTCTATATAAGCACTTCATTTTTCATTAATTCAAATTGTCAGAACAAATTTGACTTTAAATAACAGAAAATTTGAATTACATCCTATTCCTTCCTCTCGATCTAATATTGCCCCCGTCCCCCGATCCCCAAATGCAAAACGGGGAGCCTAAGCTCCCCGTTCATTTATTTACCACTGTGGCCTAGTCAACCTGCCGGATATCGACCCGCAGCTCTTTTGGCACTTCAAACACGATATTCTCTTCACGGCCGCTGACTTCATGGACGTTAAGGCCGCCCAAGGCTTTCAGACGGGCGATCACGTCCTGTACCAGCACGTCAGGGGCGGACGCACCGGCGGTAACGCCGATGTTACTCGCGTTCTTCAGCCAGGCTTCCTGAATATCCGCGGCGGAATCGATCAGGTAGGCCGGCTTGCCAACGCGCTGAGCCAATTCAGCCAGACGGTTGGAGTTGGATGAGTTCTTCGAGCCCACCACTAACACCACGTCCGCATCCCCGGCCAGGTTCCGTACCGCTTCCTGGCGGTTGGTCGTGGCATAGCAGATGTCGTCCTTACGTGGCCCGATGATGCTCGGGAAGCGCTTGCGCAAGGCGTCGATCACGTCAGAAGTGTCATCCACCGACAGCGTGGTTTGCGTCATAAAGCACAGGTTGCTTTCATCCTTCACCTGCAGCTTCCACACGTCGTCCGGCGACTCAACCAGATACATGCCCCCCTTCGGGTTGCTGTACTGGCCCATGGTGCCTTCCACCTCCGGGTGGCCGGCATGGCCAATCAGGATCGCCTCAGTGCCACGACGGCTGGCGCGCGCCACCTCCATATGCACTTTGGTTACCAGCGGACAAGTTGCGTCAAACAGCATGGTCAGATCGCGCGCCTTGGCTTCCGCCCGTACCGCTTGGGAAACCCCGTGCGCCGAAAAGATCAGAATCGACCCATCCGGCACTTCACCGATCTCCTCAATAAACACCGCCCCGCGCTCGCGCAGGCTGTCCACCACATAGCGGTTATGCACCACTTCGTGGCGTACATAGATAGGCGCACCGTAAATTTCCAGTGCGCGCTCTACTATACTGATCGCACGATCAACCCCGGCGCAGAAGCCACGTGGGTTAGCCAGCAATATTTGCATGCGTCTCCTCCTGCACGGGATCAATCTCCAGCACTTCAATATCGAAGCTCACCGGATGGCCCGCCAGCGGATGGTTGAAATCAACAGTAATCGAATCTTCCGCCACTTCACGCACCACGCCCGGCATTTCACTGCCGTCGACGGCGGTAAACAGCATGATAGTGCCCACATCCGGTACCCCAGTCTCCGCGAAATCGCGACGTGAGAAGTACTGGACCAGGTCCGGGTTCTCTGCACCGAATGCGGCTTCCGGCTGCAAGGTAAAGGCGCACTTGTCGCCCGCACGCAGGCCAATCAACTCTGCTTCCAGCGGTGCCGAGAGGCTGCCGTCACCCAGACGGAACAGCGCCGGTTTGCCGCTGCTGCGGGTAGATTCTGCGGTCGAACCGTCTTCCAGTTTCAGCGTGAAGTGAACCAGCACTGCGCTGCTACCGTTAACCTGAGCCGTCATATTACTCACCTTTACTCTTTGCGCTTTTGCTCGCCGGCGACAAGAAACCTTCCAACACGATCATCGCCGCCCCCACGCAGATAAAGCTATCCGCCAGATTGAAGGTCGGGTAGTGCCAGTCGCCTACGTAGAAGTCGATGAAATCGACCACGAAACCGTGCCACAGGCGATCGAACAGGTTGCCGAGCGCCCCACCGATGATAAAAGCATAGGCAATATTGTTCAGCTTTTGCTGCGCCTGACTGCGGTACATCATCACCAACAGCACCGCAACGATAGCGACGGCGATGCCGGCAAAGAACCAGCGCTGCCAGCCGCCGTGATCTGCGAGGAAGCTGAAGGCGGCACCGTAGTTACGCGCATAAAACAGATTGAACGACGGGATCAGCGGCTGGGACTGGCCCAGCACAAAGTTACCGAGGATCCACTGTTTGCTGGCGAAATCCAGTACCAACACCACCACCACCAGCCACAGCCAGCGCAGACCGGTCGAACAGATTGGTTTACTCATTTAGGCAAACTTACGCTTTTCGCCGTCACCGGCTACGTTGATCACACAGCGGCCGCAAAGATCTGCATGCTCCGCCACCAGGCCGATATCGGTGGTGTAATGCCAGCAGCGCGGGCACTTCTCACCTTCTGCGGTGCTGAAGGCAATTTTCAGACCTTTCACCAATTCTGCTGTTTGTGCATCCGCCGGCGCATCGGCCAGTGGAGCAACGCGCGCCGCCGAGGTCAGCAACACAAAGCGCAGCTCATCCTGCAGACTATTAAGACGTTCGGCCAGTTCGGTGTCGGCATACAGCGTGACCGCCGCTTCCAGAGAACCCCCCAGGCGTTTGTCGGCACGTGCCTGTTCCAGCACCTTGTTCACTTCGCCGCGCACTTTCAGCAGCTCGGCCCAGAAGGCGTCGTTCATGCCTTCACCTTCGGCCAAACCGAAGAGACCGTCGTACCACTCTTCAGTGAACACGTACTGCGCACGTTTGCCTGGCAGGAAGCTCCAGATTTCATCGGCGGTGAACGACATGATCGGCGCCATCCAGCGAACCAGCGCTTCCGCGATGTGGAACAATGCGGTCTGGCAGCTGCGGCGAGCAACGCTGTCGCTCTTCGCGGTGTACTGACGATCCTTGATGATATCCAGGTAGAAGGAGCCCATCTCGACCGAGCAGAACTGCATCAGGCGCTGCACTACTTCATGGAAGTCATAGTTGGCGTAAGCCTGTTCGATATCCTTCTGCGCCGCCAGTGCACGGCCCACCGCCCAGCGATCCAGTACCACCATGTCTTCCGGGGCCACGCAATCGGTGCTTGGCTCAAACCCGTTCAGGTTGGCCAACAGGAAACGCGCGGTGTTACGGATGCGACGATAAGAATCGGCAGAACGCTTGAGGATCTCGTCGGACACCGCGATTTCACCGGTGTAGTCGGTAGACGCCACCCACAGGCGCAGGATGTCGCCACCCAGCTTGTTCATCACGTCTTGTGGACTGACGGTGTTGCCGATGGACTTGGACATCTTGCGGCCCTGACCGTCAACGGTGAAGCCGTGGGTCAGCACTTCTTTGTATGGCGCCTTGCCCTTCATCGCGGTGGAAATCATCAACGATGACATAAACCAGCCGCGGTGCTGATCGGAGCCTTCCAGATACATGTCGGCACCGTGGCCCTGGAATTCCGGACGCACGTCAACCACGGAAGAGTGGGTAGAACCGGAGTCGAACCACACGTCCAGGGTGTCTGGCACTTTGACGTAGTCGGCAGCATCCGCGCCGAGAATATCGGCAGCGTCCAGATCCCACCAGGCTTGAATGCCGTCTTGCTCAACGCGCTTCGCCACTTCTTCCATCAGCTCAACGCTACGTGGGTGCAGTTGTTCGGTGTCTTTGTGCACAAACAGCGACATCGGCACACCCCAGGTACGCTGACGCGAAATACACCAGTCCGGGCGATTGGCCACCATGGTTTCGATACGTGCCTGGCCCCATTCCGGGATCCACTGCACGCCTTTGATCTCTTCCAGCGACTGCTGACGCAGGCCTTTCTGGTCCATGCTGATGAACCACTGTGGCGTTGCACGGAAGATGATCGGCGTTTTGTGGCGCCAGCAGCATGGATAGCTGTGAACCAGTTTTTCAACGTGCAACAGGGCGCCTTTGTCACGCAGCAGATCTACGATCAGATCGTTGGCTTTGAAGACAAACTTGCCGTCCAGTAACGGATGAGTGCCGGTCAGGTAGCAGCCGTTCGGCCCTACCGGGTTGGCAATCTCCAGACCGTATTTCTGGCTGATGACAAAGTCATCCGGACCGTGGCCACCGGCGGTATGGACCGCACCGGTACCGGCATCCAGCGTGACGTGTTCGCCCATGATCGCCGGCACGTCGAAGCCCATGAACGGGTGTTCGAAGCGCATCAACTCCAGATCGGCGCCTTTGCAGCTGCCCAGCACGGTCCATGAGCTGATACCGGCGCGCTTCATCACGCTTTCTACCAGCTCAGCCGCCAGGATCAGGCACTGGCCTTCGACCTGTACCAGTTGATAAGCAAATTCAGGGTGCAAAGAGATCGCGCGGTTAGCCGGCAAGGTCCACGGCGTGGTGGTCCAGATCACCAGAGAAACCGGGCCGTTGAAGCTGGTGACGCCAAATTTGGCCGCCACGGCAGCCGCGTCAACCGCGTGGAAAGCCACATCGATCGACGGCGAAGTCTTGTCGTAATATTCCACTTCCGCTTCCGCCAGCGAAGAGCGGCAGTCGGTACACCAGTGCACCGGCTTGGCGCCTTTCAGCAGGTGGCCGTTGTCGATGATTTTGCCCAACGCGCGGATGATATTGGCTTCGGTTTTGAAGTCCATGGTCAGGTACGGGTGATCCCAGTCGCCCAACACACCCAGACGGATAAAGTCTTTTTTCTGGCCTTCAACCTGCTCAGCGGCGTACTCACGGCACTTCACACGGAATTCCGCGGCGGTGAGTTTCTCACCCGGTTTGCCGTACAGTTGCTCAACTTTCAGTTCGATCGGCAGGCCATGGCAGTCCCAACCCGGAACGTAAGGCGAGTCGAAGCCGGACATCCCTTTCGACTTGATAATAATGTCTTTGAGAATCTTGTTAACCGAGTGACCAATGTGAATGCTGCCGTTCGCATACGGAGGGCCGTCATGCAAAATGAAGGATTTTTTGCCCTTTTTGGCAGTACGAATAATCCCGTACAGATCCTGTTCATACCAACGTTGCAGCATGCCAGGTTCACGCTTGGCCAGATCGCCGCGCATCGGGAACCCTGTTTCCGGCAAGTTCAGGGTATTCTTGTAGTCACTCATGAGATTCTCGTTTCCGTTTTCGGCTATTTACCCGTCACACTTCAAGCTGCATCTTTGTTGGCTGCCCTTTCTTACCCGAATCACTTGCCTGTGCAAGCTCATCGGGGTTCGCGCGGTTGCCGCCGCGATGCCACTCGAAGTGTTTAGGATAAACGATTAAACCAGTGTTTTTAACCCGAAGAACTTTCGGGCCGTCACCACATCATTGGCGATTTGCTGCTTCAGGGCATCGAGCGAAGCAAAACGCTGTTCATTGCGCAATTTCGCGCGGAGCACCACGTCTATATGGCGCCCGTAAAGATCCATTGTGACATCCAGCAGGTGGACTTCCAGCTGCTGACGTACACCGGCAACGGTTGGGCGCGTGCCGATATTGGCTACGCCAGGGAGCGGCTCAGGCCCCAGACCATAAACTTCTACCGCATAAACCCCTTTCACCGGGGCAACCAGGCGCTTCAGCGGCAGGTTGGCGGTCGGGAAGCCGATGGTGCGACCCAGCTCATCGCCGTGCACCACCCGACCAGAAATGCTGTACGGGTGGCCCAGCAGCGTCTCCGCCTGCGCCAGGTCGTCATCGCGCAGCGCATTGCGGATCGCCGTGCTGCTGATGCGTTGATCGCCCTCGCGGAAGGTCGGCGTGCTGATCACTTCAAAGCCGTATTCTTTCCCGGCTTTTTGCAATAGCGGAAAATCGCCCTGGCGGGTAGCGCCAAAGCGAAAATCATCCCCGACCATCAGGAATTTCACGCCCAGTTTTTCCACCAGCAGGTCGGCGACGAACGCCTGTGCCGTGTTGGCGGCAAAACGCGGATCAAACTTGACGCACAGCAGGTAATCAACGCCCGCCTGCGCCAGGTATTTAGCCTTGTCACGCAAACGCGTGAGACGGGCCGGTGCCTTGTCCGCTGCAAACATTTCCAGCGGCTGCGGCTCAAAGATCATGACCATCACTGGCAGCCCGAGGCGTTGCCCCTCTTGTTTCAGCTGCTCCAGCAACGCTTGGTGACCGCGGTGTACGCCGTCAAAGTTGCCGATGGTGAGCACGCAACCATGGTGGCGTGCCCGGATATTGTGAATGCCGCGAATTAGCTCCATAGCTGGCTCAAAACAGTGGAAATCGCCGGATTATACCTTGTACAGCGGTTAAGGTTAACCCGCGATTGGTGCCTTTATGTAATAGACATACCATACCGGAGATAATCTGCAGGTGAAACGCCCTAACCGCAGTTTATCCGGCGTCATCCGGGTGATTACCGACTGCGGCCAATGGGTTGCGACCACCGTGGCAAATCATTGGTGAATTTTCTCGCGAAAGACTGTATTCCCATGACCGAAGCTGGTAAAATCCTGCGCCATCACAACGTAGCAAGTGCCGCCCGTACAAACGGCGCTTATTTGCACAAATTCATTGACAAACGCAGGCTAAAAGGGCATATTCCTCGGCCTTCGAATTGTCCTCAATAGAATATATTTGGGAGTTGGACCTTGGCTAATATCAAATCAGCTAAGAAGCGCGCCGTACAGTCTGAGAAGCGTCGTAAGCATAACGCTAGCGGCCGCTCAATGATGCGTACCTACATCAAGAAAGTAGAAGCTGCTATCGCCACTGGCGACAAAGAAGCTGCGCAAGCTGCTTACGCTGTAATGAAACCAATCGTGGACCGCAAGGCTGCTAAAGGCCTGATCCACAAAAACAAAGCAGCACGCCATAAGTCAAACCTGTCGGCGCGCATCAACGCTTTGTAATAAGCATCGTGTTGTCTGCTTGAAAAAAAACCGGCTCAGGCCGGTTTTTTTACGTCTGCGCTACCCGGTCTAGTAGGCAAACAGCGCAGAGAAGTCCTTGTTGCACACCCGCTGTACCGCCGGATGCTGGATCATGCGCTCGGCAAAGATGATGTAGTACTCTTCCTGCACGCTATCAATACGTCCAATCTCCACCACGTCATCGTCGTTATAGGTATCTTGCGCATACAGCGTCGGAGCAACGAAGATCGCGTTGTGGTACATGCCAAAGGTTTTCATCAGGGCCGCATCGTCAAACTCGCCCAGGATTTCCACCTGAATGCCTTGGGTGTTAAACCAGTTAAGCAATTTACGCCCCAGCATCGAACGTCGGCCAGGGATCAACAATTTTCGCTGTTCCAGGCAGGCGGGGAACGGCAGGTCCGGCGCCGGCTGACGACAGAAGAAGCTGATGCCGCACTCACCCAGCTTGAGTGAAAACAGTCCTTCCTGCTGGCTGGAGTCCACCGGGCAGTCTGACAGGATCATATCGAGCTTATGCTGGCTGAGCTGCTCCAGCAGCATCTCATGCGTCGACTCAAAGCAACGCAGGTGAATTTGCTCATTATCCACCACCACCGCCGTTTCCAGCACCTGGCTCACCAAACGCTTGGACAGCGCATCCGCCACCCCAACGTCGAACAGCAGGTTGGATTCCTTGCGATAGTTGACGATATCCAGCATTTCCTGGCTGAGCATAAACATCTTGTCGGCATAGCGGAACACCAGCTGCCCCAATTCAGAAGGCACCAGCCCACGCCCCTGCCGCTTGAACAGCTTGCCGTCCAAACGCTCTTCCAGCGCTTTGATCTGGCCTGTGATGGTCTGCGGCGTCAGAAACAACGCTTCGGCGGCGCCGACCACAGAACCTTCCTTGCAGACCTGCCAGAAGTAGTAAAGGTGATTAAAGTTGATATGCGACATCCTCACGAGGTGCTCTCCTTAACATTTCATCGCGGCGAACTTTCGACCGTGACGAGCGACTAATGTCCTTTCCCTGTTTCAGACAACCTGTTGCTGCATTCGTCCCAAACAGAACGGCCGAAGCTGCACATATTTTATACTGTGCAGCTCCGACCAGCTATTGTAGTGTGTCCCCGCAAACAGGGGATACCCTAAAGGGGTTATCTGACCCTTGGTAACGACATGCGCAACAGAGCGTACCCGACCACCGCCGCCGTAGTTGACCCAATCAGGATCCCCAGACGCGAATAGGTGCTTAGTACAACATCCGCATCACCAAACGCCAGTGACGCGATGAAAATCGACATGGTGAAACCAATACCACAGAGCACAGAAACGGCAAACACCTGTTTGAAACCAATTCCTTCAGGCAACCTGGCAATCCCCAACTTCACTGCCAACAGGCTAAATGTGAAGATGCCCAACGGCTTACCGATAAACAGACCCGCCGCGATCCCGACCGGCAATAGCGAGGTCAGCCCGCTCAACGACACGCCCTGTAATGAAACGCCGGCGTTAGCGAAAGCAAACAGCGGCAGGATCATAAAGGCCACCCACGGATGCAGTTCATGCTCTAACGTTTCTGAAGGCGACGGGCCTTTCTTCACGTTCAGCGGGATCATAAAGCCGACGATCACCCCGGCGAGCGTTGCATGCACCCCGGATTTGAGGATAGCTACCCACAGCACCAGGCCGACAATCATATAGAGTGAAGTTTTCCTCACCCCGCGCCAGTTCATAAACGCCAGTACCGCAACAGCCGCCGCCGCCACGCCCAGCGCCGCCATCGAGACTTCGTGGGTATAGAACAGCGCGATAATTACGATCACGCCCAGGTCATCAATAATCGCCAGCGCCAGCAGGAACACCTTCAGGCTGGTTGGCACGCGGTTACCCAACAGCGCCATCACCCCGAGGGCAAACGCAATATCGGTCGCCGCCGGGATTGCCCAGCCCTGACGAGTCACCTCGTCCGCGCCGTTGAACATCAGGTAAATCAGCGCCGGTGCCAGCATGCCGCCCAGCGCGGCAATTGCCGGGAAGACCGCCTTGTCGCGCCCGGCCAATGAACCTTGCATCAGCTCACGCTTAACCTCCAGCCCCACCACCAGGAAAAAGATCGCCATCAGGCCATCGTTAATCCACAGCAGCAGCGGCTTGGCAATCTCCAGTGAAGACACCTTAACCATGACCGGTAAATTGAGGAAAGCGTGATAGATCCCCTGAGCCGGGGTATTGGCCATGATCAATGCAATAATCGCGGCGACTATCAGGATGATACCGCCCGCGGCCTCCTGACGTAAAAACTGACGAATAATGTTGGTCACAATACGTCTCTCCAGATCTGTGCGTAGCACATGGGCCCCGCAGACAAAGTAATGGAACGAGTATAGACGGCGATTTAGCTCGATAAAATACGTTTATAAATGCTTTAAACATCGTTAAAAACGAACAATTAACGATATATATCACATTTTTTATAGGGGTATTGGTGAATAAACGTCAATAAAAAACCCCGGTTTTGACACCGGGGTTATGCAGAACGCTAACGGAGACAGAAGCTTAACGCGTCAGGTCATCAAAAAACTTTTTCACGCCGTCGAAGAAACTTTTCGAACGCGGACTGTTTTTATCACCGGAAGGGCCACCCAGGCTCTCCTCCAGTTCCTTCAGCAATTGCTTCTGCTTGTCGTTCAGGTTAACCGGGGTTTCCACCACTACACGGCACAGCAGGTCGCCCTGGCTACCGCCACGTACCGATTTAACACCCTTGCCGCGCATGCGGAACAGTTTGCCGGTCTGGGTTTCTGTCGGCACTTTCAGCTTCACGCGGCCATCCAGCGTCGGCACTTCGATCTCACCGCCCAATGCTGCCATCGCGAAGTTAATCGGTACTTCACAGTACAGGTTGTTGCCTTCACGCTCGAAGATCGGGTGAGCCTTCACCTGAACCTGAACGTACAGATCGC
>Ga0157373_10000827_pt1 | contig 24011 bp, 18 predicted proteins | sample C65metaG_FD_113460 | JGI IMG/M metagenome (GOLD analysis project Ga0157373, IMG submission 113460) | Corn rhizosphere microbial communities from Kellogg Biological Station, Michigan, USA - C6-5 metaG | ecosystem: Host-associated > Plants > Roots > Rhizosphere > Soil | place: USA: Michigan... | reverse complement strand
TAGGCGTATTGTGCATCTCCCGTTTTTGCAAACTTCGTTACCGCCGTCTGGTGATAATCTGCTTGCTCATCTGGAACTTCAGTCTCCTGATGATCCTTTTTACAGGAACTTAAGCCCAGCCCAAGTAAAACTAAAAGTCCGGCTCTCCTGATTAATGTTGTTGTGTTTTTCATTTCCATCACTGCTGCATTTAAGTAAGTCATACCCAAAAGTAGATAGAGAGCAGCATGGCCCACAGTTGAGAGTGTCTGAACCGGACAAATCTTCAGCTGGTGTAGACAGAGACCCGACCGGATCAAACAATATGGAAGTTGATTGACTTGGCAACTAGCTCTGTGAGTGAGGTGACCTGTAGTTTGATGTATATATTTTTGATATGGCTCCGAACAGTTTCATAGGATATATTCAACTCAAAACCTATCATTTTATAACTTTTACCCTTCACAATATAGGTCAGAACTTCCTTCTCACGGACTGTCAGTTTATAGTCTACAACTGAAGGTTCTACGGGGCATTCTTTACGTTTCACCATTTCTATCACTCGTTTTGCCACCTGAGGACTCATGGATGAGCCACCCGCACGGATCTCCCTGATCGACTGTACCAGTTTATCCTTCAGGTCACTCTTAAAAATATAACCGGAGGCACCTGCCTGTAAGGCATGATAGATCTCACTATCTTCTTCCGTTGAAGTTTCAATGAGTATCTGAATGTGGGGGAAATGTTTTCTAAGCAGGTCAATCGCTGAACCTCCCCTCTCCCCTGCGATCGTGATATCCATGATCACCAGGTCAGGTGCCGACTGACGCAGGTTTTCTATAAATTCATTCACATTACCATATACACCCACAATCTCCATCTGCAACTCAAATTTCAGTAATTGCAGAATGCTATTGCGTACATTCCTGTTCTCCTCGAATACAGCGATGCGGATAACAGGACGGATAAAGCTGTCATTTTTAATCTGATACATTTCTTTTTGCATAAATTCATCCTCGTCAATACCTTACAGATCTGGATACCAGATCAAATGACGGCTTATCACTTCGGCTTTACAACTAAATGTTGTGTGAGTTCGACATATCAGTCCTTAAAGCAGACAAATCCGTTCTTTATCCCGCCACCTGTTTGCTCAGGCCATGGTCAGCTTCAACGACCAACTCCTCAGCAGAACAGTGTGCCGGATCACAGTTAATGATAATTCTCGTACCCAGATTGGTTTGAAAACAGATCTCGGCATTGATATCATGGCAAAGACCTTTAATCAGCTCAATTCCCAGCGACTGGCAGGCCTGCTCTCCTCCATTGCATGGCATGCCAATTCCGTCGTCAGCTATCGTGAGTATCAATTCCTGCTGATACTGATAAAAGATAACTGATATTGTTCCTTTCTTATTTGCGGGAAAAGCATACTTAATGGCATTTGTCACCGCTTCATTGATGATCAATCCAAAAGGGATGGCATGTGAAGCACTGAGTGATATCGCGGCAACGTCAATTTCAAACTTGATCCTTTCGGGGATATCAAAACTTCTTCTCAGATTTGAAACAAGTTCAGGTACATACTCAGCCATATTGATAGTTTTGATATCCTCTGAGCGATACAGTTTCTGATGGATAAGGGACATCGCAAAAATGCGGTTCTGACTCGTTTCCACAGCTTTCAGTGCATCATCTTTAAGATATCTTGCCTGTGATTCCAGCAGACATATGAGGGTATGCAGGTTATTTTTTACCCGATGGTGCACCTCCTTGATCAGCCAGTCCTTTTCAGACAGAAAACGCTGCAGTGCTTCATTTTGCTGACTGATCAGCAGGTTATTTTTTCTTGCAGTGACGATCTGACGAATCAGCAACAATGTAATTACGAAGAGCATGAACGCGCCTGCTATAATCCAGTTTCTGGAAGCTTTAGCCTGATTCAGAGCCTGAGCTAAATCTGGATTGCCATTGAGGTTACTCATACTCTCTGCAAAGGATGTGAGCGCCAGGCTAATGAGGAGGATTAAAATAAGGATTTGCCGTTTCATGATCTGTAGAGTTTTTGCGCTGATTTTATATTATTTTTTACTGTGCGTAGCCAGGATTCTGCTCACCTATCCCGGGATTGGCAATAAATTCATCAGCAGGAAGGGGAAGTATATACTGCTGTTTTGAGCTGATAGAGGGTTTTAGCTGTGACACCACTGCCAGAGGTAGACGCAGTAAAGCCATCCAGTCGGCTCCATCTTCCCCCAATAGGTTTCGTGCGATCTCAAGATAGTTCTGCATCAGCAGCTCATCAATAGTGGCAGCAGCTTCCAGTGCAGTAAAGTCTGTCACGCCAGCTCCAGACATCACAGCTCTAAGCAGCTGTCTGGCCTGTTGAAGATTGCCCCCGGATCTGATCACTGCTTCTGATTCCAGCAGATATACTTCGCTTAAGCGGAAAACGTAGGAAGTCTCTGACAACTGGCTGGGCTGTGCACCATAGGCGATATATTTCTGAAAATACCAGGTACCAGGACTAATAAGCGTATAATCACTCGCCGCACCAACCATCCATTTACCTCTGGGATCAGTTGCCAGCAGATCCTTTAAAGTTTGTTTGGCTACCCATAGGTCAACTTGCCCGGGATAATAAGCACGACTCAGACTCAGCAAATTCTTCTCCTGACCGCTATTCGGTTGTATACCTAAAATCACCTCAGCACTGGATAAGCCCTTCACGTAAAACAAATCTTTGAGGTTATTCTCCAGTTTGTAACGACCCGATTGCCTGATGGTTTCAGCCAGGCTGATTACCTGCTGATAATCATCAGCCCCGGCGCGGCTAATCAACACCCGCATCTTTAAAGCCATGGCTGCCCATCTCGTGGCATAATATGGGGGGCGCGATACCGCTGCATTCGCAATCGCATAGTCCAGGTCGGCATTGATAAAATCGTAGCTTGTCCTCACATCGCTCCTGCCCTGCGCCAGTTTACTCACTGCCGAAGCTTCCCGCCGGATCAGAATACCAAATCTGCTGGATATATCCCACCATTGCGCAAAATAACTCAGCAGCCGGTAATTGGCGTATGCCCTCAGAAAGCGGGCTTCAGCAAGCATCTCATTTCTCCTGTTCCCTGTAAAAACTTTTGCATCAAGAGCCGTTACACCTTTAATCACATTGTTGGAGGCCTCAACCAGCTGATAGCAATTCTGCCAGATACCTTGTCCAAATTTATTACCCATCTGGATACTATTGGATTCGTCAGGAAATGGAGCACCGTAGCCATTCCCGATAAAGCCAGCGTACAGGCTTCCGGGAATTTCGTGGCCCGACCAGTCTGTAGCATTGTTCGTCATGCCGCCGGCCAGGCGGAAGTAAGCACCATTCAACACATTCTCTGCTGTACTTTGATCTATAATCGCATTCGCATCCACAACCCTGTCCTGAGGTGGCGTACTCAGTTCCTTTGAGCAGGCACCCAGCAATATGGTAGCGATAGTTACCACTATTCTGACGGCTATCTTTTTCATACATCTCTTCATAAATTAAACCTTAAACCAAAACTATATTGCCGCAGGGTCGGGTATGAGGCATCATCCGTATACCCGCCAATTAAACTATAGGGATTATTACTCACCTCGGGATCGGGTCCCGGATATTTAGATATTATCAACAAATTATTACCTGCCAGGTAGATGCTGGCACTGCGAATGCGGAGTTTATCCAGGATCATTTGTGGCAGGTTATAGCTGAAAACCAGCGATTTCAGTTTGATATAGGAAGCATCAAAAACATTGAAGGTAGAAATCCCCTGCTGCGCACCGATCTGCCCCAGCACCAGTGCCGGATTATGGGATTGTGGATTGTCACCGCTGTGATGATCCAGAATATCTCTGAGATGGTTAGTGATATCGGGCAATCCCAGATCGTTTCCCCTGGGCAGATAGATGAGATCGCCTCCATAGGAAAAGCTGAACAAGGTCAGCAGACTGAATCGTTTGTAGGAAAATGTATTGGTAAACCCTCCAAAAAACTCCGGTTCGGCTTTACCAATGATCATCTTCTCCGGACGCCCGGCAGAGGGTCCGGAGCTGACTGTTTGAAATCGCGGTTCACCTGCAGCATTTACACCCAGGTAGCGCGTACCATAAATTGCCCCTACAGGCTCACCTTCGGTCAGGATCGTATTTCCCAGCGTATTGACAGCAAATTCATTGAAAAGTGGCGTTTTCAGCGGATCGGATAAAGTCTGATTCAGTTTGAGAACCCGGGATCGGTTTCCAGACACATTCAGCGTAGTATTCCACTGAAAGCTTTTGTTTTTAATGATATCCGCCCCCAACTCCAATTCAAGTCCGCGGTTTCTGATCGTACCATAGTTCTGTATCGCTGTAGTATATCCTGAGCTTGAGGGCACCTGCAAGGCAATGAGCAGGTCGGCCGACCGCTTACTGTAATACCCAAAACTTCCGCGTAACCTGAAATCAAACAGGGCGAAGTCTATCCCCGCATCCTTCTGCAGCGTCGTTTCCCATTTCGTCTGGTCGTTTCCCAGCTGTGAAGCAACCACAGCTTTGCTGCCCGCATAAATTGCCTCTGTATATATTGTATAAAAAAGGTTATCAGCTATATTCTGCGTGCCGGTGAGCCCCGCACTGGCGCGCAGCTTGAGTTGACTCAGCCAGCTTACATCCTTCAGAAAGCTTTCTTCATTGATCAGCCATGCCAGTCCTGCAGATGGAAAATAGCCCACCCTGTTATTCACCGGGAATTTGGATGAGGCATCCGACCTTCCTGTAAAAGTGACAAGATATTTGTCACTATAGGCATAATTTGCCCGCAGATAAAAGCTCAGCAGTGCCGCGCGGTCACTGAGCTGGGCAGGGTGATAAGTAGAGAAAGTATTTAATTTTGATTGTTGCCAGGATGCCCCTCCCAATAAAACCAGGCGGTTTCTGGGATTAAACTGCTTTTCCCAGGTCAGCGTATTCTCGTAGAAAAGTGCTGTTTCCTGCGTTTCGCCCTGTGTGGTAATCCCTCCATTTGGGCTGGGATCCGGTGCCGCGATGAATACCGTTGCAGGCACATAATTATACTGACGGTAGGTATTGTAATTCAAAGCAAATGTGCTTTTGAACTTTAATGATTTCCTGATATCATATTCCAGCGAGAGCGAGCCCAGCAGCGTAGCTGTATTGGCATGGTTCCTCCCCTGAAGCAAGTTAAAAGGATTTTGCACACCTTCCGCAAGAAAACTTCCTTCAAAGCCGGAAAGAAATTTCTTTGGCGAGCCATCCGGTTCAAAGGGTGCAAAATTCGGTGGAGCTAAAACCGCCGAGGTATATACTCCATTACTGATATTATTGCTGGTAAAACCATAATCCAGATTACTCAGGAGACGTATATGTGTATTGATATCGTTATCTATAGATATCTTCCCTGCAATACGGCTAAAATCCGTCCCCAATACAACACCAGTGCTGCGATTATAGGAAAATGAGGTATAGTATCTCGAATCATTGCCGCCCCCACGAATATTGATATCTGCATTTTGCACTTGTCCCACACGGGTAACGAGGTCAATCCAGTTGGTATTGTTTTGAAAATATGCAGGGTCGGATAAGATGGATTCCGCAATATAATAATGTGGAAGCCCGCTTTCGTCCTGCATGCGGTTTAAATTGGCAGCCCCTTCTTTGAGTATCGATGCATACTCTGGCCCATTGAGCACATTGAGCGTTCTGGGAGTACTGAAAGCCTGATAATAATTAACTTCTACAGCCGACTTTTGATTTCTGACCCCTTTTTTCGTCGTGATGATTACCACACCATTCGCGGCCTTGGATCCAAAAATCGCTGTTGCCGATGCATCTTTTAAGATGTCGATAGATTCGATATCGTTGATATTCAGCAGCGCAAGAGTGTTCAAACCACGGGAATAAGAGGAACCTACAGTTGTTCGTGCTGAAGGATCCAGCGTGAGGTATTCTATTGGATGTGTCAGGTCTGCAGCCGCCTGGATATACCTGTTCTCAATGGTTACCTGTACCCCATCGATCACATATAGTGGATCATTCCCACCGATGATCGAGGCAGCACCCCTGATCCTGATCTTTGCCAATCCTCCCGGCGAACCATCGCCCTGCACCACCTGCACACCCGCCGCCTGTCCAGACAATGCCTGGTCGACCGAAGTATAGGCTGTGTTTTTCAAGTTCTCCATATTCACCGATGAAACCGCACCGGTCAGGTCCTTCCTTTTCGAGGAGCCATAACCTACCATCACCACTTCTTCCAGCGCATTAACGCTTTGCTGTAAACGGATGTCAAGTTCAGTACCCTGCAGACCTGTAAGCGAAATCAGCTGAGTTTCATATCCTATATAATTGACTTCAATAAGGGCATCCGCAGGAACATCTGCCAGTGTAAAACTCCCCTTATCATCGGTAGCAGTCTGCCTTTTCAGGTGCTGAACAGCAACCGTAACGCCTGCAAGTGCCTCCCCTTTGCTGTTTGTTACCGTCCCTGTCAGTGTGCGGAGGAATGATTTTATCTTTTCCAGAGCGCCGGATGGCCTGGCTTTTATCACCACCGTCCTGGTACTGATCATATACGTGAGCGGTTGTCCTTCAAAGACTTTCTTCAGCACCTCTTCAAAATTAGCTGAGCTGATCTTTAAAGTAACCGGTCTCGCATTTTTCAGGTCGTTTTCTGAGTATACAAAGTTGTATCCACTTTGTGCCTTCAACTCTGCAAAAACCTGCCTGATCGGAGCCTGACGAACAGAAAGGCTGATGCGCTGCGCAAAAGAGAATGCGCTGAGCATCATCATCAGGATCAATATGAAAAGGCTTCGTATGTTCATTATCAAATAATTTTTCCTGATCTGATTCACTTAACCATTATTTCGAAACGACAACCCGTTTTCCTTGTATATGGAACTGTACCTTGCCCGTGAACTGCAGGATATTCAGGTTTTCTGAAAGACTTGCCTTTCTTGAGATCGTACCGCCAAACTGATCTTCCGGAATTGTCCCTCTGTACTCCACATCCACATCATACCATCTGGCCAGCACCCGCATGATCTGCTGGATACGATCAGCCTCAAATAGCAGTTCACCATCTTTCCATGATAAAATTTCAGCAGTTTCAACCTTTGTAACCGAGAATGTCTTACCCTGCAAAGCACATTGCTCACCCGGCGACAAGTACCGTACAGCATGATCTGCCGCTGCGACCACCTTCACCCTGCCCTCAAGGAGGGTAGTTTGCACTTCTGGTTCATCATCATAAGCATTGACATTGAAATGTGTGCCCAATACTTCTACGGTTTGTTTTTTACTGATCACCCTGAACGGTCTTTCTGCTTGGTGAGCTACCTCAAAATAGGCCTCGCCACTGAGTTCAACTGTGCGCTGATGTGCGGCAAAAACTACAGGATATCGTAACGAGGAGGCAGCATTCATCCATACCCTGGTTCCATCAGGCAGTACCAGACGCTGAAGTCCGGCACCGGATGGTACGAGAAGCGAATGATAAACTCCCTTATCCTGCCTTTGTGTCTTTTCATAAGCTAAAACCCCGGTATTGGATAAAATCATCCCGCCGCTCTCCTTACCGGCCGGCAAGCCCCTTGTGGCACTGTCCAATGTAATCTTCTTCCCATTTTCAAGAATCAGTACAGGGTACCTGGTTCCACTTGTTTTCACCAGCATCTGATCATTGGCATCATGGGATTTATTTTTTTGATACTGCGATAAAAACAATGCGAGTAAAGATAAGATGACAAGCACTGAGGCTGCCGCAACAATACGTGGCCAGAGAATTCCTGATTTTAGTTGATCATCGAGCCCAGCCCTTTTACGTGTACCCGCCCAGAGTTCCGCTGCAAGATGATCAAAATCATCAGCATCAGTTAATTTCCGTTGTTCAGATTCATGGAGATACCAGTTCTCGATTAGCGCCCTTTCTTTGGGACTGGCCGTTTGGTCAAGGTACCTGACAAGGAGTTTGTCTGCTTCTTCGTAATTCATACGCTCTGCTTTAGGGGATACTTAAAGGAAAAACACATGAAAATACCGCAGGGGGTATCGCTATAAAAAAAATCACTTCAGGAATGTAGCCAGAATCAGCATCGTTGCTGCGCCCCCTTTATCTTTAAGATTAGTACGAAGGGTTTTGAGTGATTTATGGATCTGCTTTTTAACCGTTTCCTCGGAGGTGCCTAAACTTTCAGCAATTTCCCTATGGCTGAGATGCTGCTTACGGCTCATCTCAAATACCTGACGCATCCTGGGTGGAAGGGCCTCAATTTCACGTTCTATCGCCGCCAGCAGATCCCGTTCTTCCAGGTAATGGAGGGTAACTTCACTGGCTTCAGTGGCAAATTCAGACAGAGAATTTAAATATTCCGTCCGGAATTTACGTTGCCGGATATTGTTTAACACCAGGTGACGGGCCGACACATACAAATATCCACCCAGATTTTGCTGCTCCGGAATTTTTTCGGCCCGTGTCCATAAGTTGCTAAAAAGTTCCTGCAGCAGATCTTTGGATTCTTCTTCATCCTGCAGCATCTTATAAATATGGCCATAGAGCAGGCGCCAGTAGCGACGGTAAATTTCCGTATACGCCAGCTGATCGCCTGATCTTAGAAGGTCAGCGAGTTCGGCATCATCATATGAAGTATAGGCCACCATAATAGAGCCGTAAATATATAGAATATTGCTTGCACTGCTCCTACCATATCGGCTTCAGGCCATAAACCTTCAGCTCTTTGACTTCGATATTATTTCCAAAGAATTTGAGACCTTCAGTATTACCTTGCTCCGGCTTGCGTTCCAAAGAATAAGAATATGCACCGCCGTCGATAAAGATCTCTATGGAAGTCCTGTCGATATAAATTTCAGCGGAGATTTCCATGCTGGTCATATCTTCCGGTGAATAGAAAACACGGTTTACAAGATTATAATTCATGTCATAGTCCAGCACCTTCTGCCCGGATAAACTGAGGCCGGCACTGGTAGCATGTGACAGTTTAATCCTGGTTTTGATGCGCAGTCCATCCTTGCTGCTGTACTCCTTTAGCTTTTCAGTGGCATCCTTCGCAGTCAGGTTTGTCCATTCGCCCAGGCTTTCAGATAACTGCTCTGTTTCCTTCACCGGCATACTGAACAGACGGGCTCCGTCCTTGGTATTTTTCAGTGTCAACACTGTTGGCAGCAGCATCATCCCATTGAAAGGCATCCCGGGATGGCCTACCCTGCCCCATCCGATCTGTATCCTTCGTCCGTCCGACTCAGGGATGTTGGTGAATGTCTGGGCGGCATAGATCGTTCCGTTCGAAAAGTAGTGCTTGCCAGACTCCGGTGTAAATTTCTTACCGTCAAAAGCGCCAATCATGTAGGTATTTGAGGCCCCGTACATCACCCATTTGGTTTTGGAGGCATCACCATCGACAGGCAGTTCAAAGAGGTCAGGACACTCCCAGAATCCTGTGGTATGGGATTGAAAAGTCCAGTCCTTCAGGTTTGCCGAATTGTAGATCGAGTGGCCATCACGTTCGTTCAGTACCATCACCCAATGTTTGCCGGGTTTGTACCAGAACACCCGCGGATCCCTGGTATCCACACTGTTCCATTTCGCTTTGGAATCGATGATCGGGTTTTTGCTGTATTTTGTCCAGGTACGTCCCTTATCCAGACTGTATGCCACACACTGCACCTGTTTGTCGTCTGAAGCCACAGTATATGTAGCTACCATTGCCGGTGTTTTTCCTTTGTTAAATCCTGCTGTATTCTCATAATCTATCACTGCAGAACCAGAGAACATCGTTCCGAGGTTATCCGGGCTCAGGGCTGTCGGCAGCTCCTCCCAGTGGATCATGTCCTTACTCACAGCATGTCCCCAGGACATGTTCTCCCACTCTTTTTCATAGGGGTTATGCTGGTAGAACAGATGATACTCCCCTTCATAAAAGATGAGTCCGTTCGGGTCATTGATCCATCCCCGCTTTGTGGTAAAATGAAACTGTGGTCTGTTCTTCTCCTTATACATCATCTTCTGACCTTCTATTTCATCATTCTGATAGATCTTTTTCAGTCCGGCCTCATCCCCGTCATAGCTGATGGTGATGGTCTTCCCCTTTAACGCCGTCACATCACAAAATACCCAGTATTCCGGTTCATCTTTCGCCAGTCTGATTTTGAAGGCACGCTCTTGCTTACCGCCCACAGCGAATTTCATTTCAGCTCTTGCCTGCGACTGCGCGATGGGCAGATTGAGGTAACGTTTGTTAATTTTAAGCACTATATCAGCTGCTGAAGCGCAAGTGAATGACGCCATTAGCATGCCGGTGCCCAGCATCATCTTGAAGGTAGTTTTCATATATAAGAAGAATTAGTGCATCGTCAGGTTAGAACCGATTTGTTCGAGCGTAGTGCCTTTTGTTTCAGGCATGATCCTCCATACAAAAAGCAGCTGCAGGATCATCATGGTCCCGAAGAAGAAAAACGTAACTGCGCCCCCCAGGCTTTCTGTGAGGTAGGGAAAGTAGAAAGCAATCAGCGCGGCCATGATCCAGTGTGTAGAACTACCCAGGGTTTGTCCTTTAGCACGGACCTGCGTAGGGAAGATTTCTGAAATAAATACCCATATAACCGCTCCCTGTGAAAAGGCGAAAAAAGCGATGAAGACCATGATAAATATCGGGATAGCCATGCTTCCCTGGATGTTGAAATAGAAAGTAAAACCTACGAGAAACAGGGAGATAATCAGCCCCACTGAGCCGATCAGCATGAGTACCCTCCGTCCTACACGGTCAATAAAATTGAGTGCCAGCAGCGTAAAAACAAAGTTGATAATTCCTATGCCTACCGTAGATAAAAGCGATGAATGCTTGCCTAATCCCGCCAGCTCAAAAATCCTTGGGGCATAATAGATGATGGCGTTGATACCAGAAACCTGGTTAAAAAACGCAAACAGCACTGCCAGCATGATCGGTACTTTGTACTGACCGGAGAACAAACCCGGTGATTTGACACCCTTGTCTGTACTGCTCAGCTGATCAGATTCCTGTATAGCACTCAGTTCTTCATTATAATTGGAAGGGTTGATAATTTTAAGGGTTTTCAGCGCTCCTTCAATATCTCCTTTTTTGAGGATCAGCCATCTCGGGCTCTCCGGAATAAACTTGATCAGGATCAGGAATACCAGCGAAGGTACCGCCTGTACCCCTAACATCCATCGCCAGGAATGCTCTCCGGTCTGGCTGAGCAGGTAGTTGGACAAATACGAGATCAATATCCCTAACACCACGTTAAACTGAAAGAGTCCTACCAGTTTCCCACGTTTATCTGCAGGAGAGACTTCGGATATGTAAATCGGTGCCGTCACAGATGAGGTCCCCACACCCAGACCACCTAGGAAACGGAAGGCAAGGAAAAGGTACCAGTTGTCTACAAGAGCCGTTCCCAGAGAAGATAATAAGTAAGCCGCGGCTACAAAGGCCAACGTGTATTTTCTGCCGAAGGCATCAGAAGGTCTGGATCCCAGCAGGGAGCCGAAAACCGTACCAATCAGGGCAATTGAAATTGTCAGTCCATGCTGAAATACGGAGAGGGACCAGTATTGCTGGATAGATTTCTCCGCACCAGAGATCACTGCGGTATCGAAACCAAAAAGGAAACCACCGAGCGCAACAACTATGGACCATGCCATAACAGAATTTGTTTTCATCTATTTATTTGGTTAGAAATTTTTGATCGCACAGTATACCCACACTGATGCTTGTGATTTAAATGTAATATCAAAATAATTAAAAACAAAGAAGATCACAAAAAATCGATTATTGTCTTTCTTTATTCAGATTCGGAAAGACCCGTTTCGAATCAGGGAGATTTCTGAATAAGTGCCATGGTGTTGTAATCACGAACCAGGTCACCCAAAATCTGAATACTGTTTCGGATCTCAGTAGTAAGTGGTGCTCCAAAACTAATACGGATAAAATTACTGAACCGCCCGTCGGTACTGAAAACCTGTCCGGGTGCAATACTGATATCCTTCTCCATCGCCATGCGGAACAGGCTGAAAGCATCAATACCAGCGTCCAGTTCTATCCACAGGACATATCCGCCCTGTGGCGCAGTGATGATAGTCCCCGGGGGAAAGGAATTGGCAGTTGCTTCCGTATAATGGAGGCATTGCATGTGAAGCATCTTACGTAGTTTGCGCAGGTGAAGGTCGTAACGGCCGGTCTCAAAGAAGTTCGCTACAGCGGCCTGCGTAGGTGTGGCAGAACTCACGGTATGCATCCGCTTCATGCGGAGCACTTCTTCTTTGAAACGACCAGGGATGCACCAGCCTACGCGGTACCCCGGAGCGAGCGACTTAGATACTGAAGAACATAACAATACCAGTCCTTCGGTATCAAAAGCCTTGCAGCTCAGGGGCCTTTTCCTGCCAAAGTACAGGTCGCCGTATATATCGTCTTCAATCAGTGGAATCTCCCTGGTTCTTAACAGCTCCACCAACTGCTGTTTCCTGGTATCTGATAGCAGCGCCCCGGTTGGATTGTTAAAGGAGGGCACAAAGAGGCAGGCTTTGATCGCTGTTGTTTCCATTACCTGCTCCAGATAACCGATATCAAGGCCATCTGTGGGATGTACAGGTATCTCCAGGACTTTCAGGTCGAGACTCAGCATGACATTGAATATCCCAAAGTATGTCGGACTGTCAATCGCAACGGTATCACCGGGTTTGGTCAGTGCCCGCAGACAAAATATCAACGCCTCCATACAGCCATGGGTGGTCACTATATCATCAGGAACGATGGCACAGCCCCAATTGATGCTATGTTTAGCAATCTGCCTGCGCAGAGCGATATTCCCCTGCAGCACTTCATAATGGCCGTTTCCGGAAGTGCTTTTCCGCAATGATTCCATCATCGACTTATTAAGTTTTGCTACAGGCATCAGCTCTGCTGAAGGCAAAGCCTGCGACAGCCGGATCATGTGCTCGTTGGGGATGTGTCTGAAAACGGTAGCGATCATCTCATCCACATTCACTGGCGTGGTATCCGGCAGCATCACCTGGCAGGGCAATGATTGCCGTGTCTCCTGATATCTTTTCCTGACAAAATAACCCGAGCGCGTTCGCGCTTCAATCAGTCCTTTATTCTCCAGTTCAACGTAAACTTTATAGGCTGTACTAAGGCTCACACCTTGTTCCCGGCTCAGCATTCTTACAGAAGGAAGTTTATCCCCGGGAGACAAAACACCCTCGCTTACCTGCTGTTCAAACCTCGCTGCAATCTGTTCGTATAAAAATTGATCTTCCATCTGTTATGGTCAAAAATAAAAAATCTGCATCTGTTTTTGTATGCCATAGATGGATTTCTTTGTAGAAAAAAAGCTATGCAAGCTCATCCTTTTACGCCCGCACAAATTGAGCAGTTCAGAAATGATACACCTGGTGCTGCTCACATCGTTCACCTCAATAATGCTGGTGCTTCCCTGCCGGTATCCTCAGTGGTAGATACCGTAATCCAATACTTACAGGAAGAAGCGTTAACCGGAGGTTACGAAGCTGAAGCGAAATACAAGCAGGAACTAGCCGATACCTATACGCTGATTGGCAGGTTGATCAACGCCGATCCTGAAGAGATTGCCCTCGTAGAAAATGCCAGTACCGGCTGGTGCATCGCCTTTCATGGTATTGATTTTAAACCGGGAGACGAAATACTGATCTCGGAGCTGGAATACGTGACTAACATGATCGGTTTTTTGAATGCCGAAAAATTGTACGGGGTAAAGATGGTGGTGATACCGAATGATGAACAGGGTAATTTTTCGTTGAAGCAGCTGGAGGCCGCGATCAATCCCAAAACTAAGTTGATTGCCGTTACGCATGTCGCCTCAACAACCGGTGGTCTGCTGCCTGCAGAGGCCATTGGGCGGATTGCTGCCCGGCACAAGGTCATGTACCTGCTGGATGCATGCCAGAGTGTAGGACAAATGCCTGTAGATGTAGAAGCAATCGGCTGCGACTTCCTGTCTGTAACCGGACGGAAATACCTGCGTGCACCACGTGGAACAGGATTTTTATATGTGAAACAGCAAGTGCAGGACAAACTGAAAACGCTGTTCATCGACGGGCATTCGATCAAAAGTATAAGCGAAAATGATTATCAGCCATTGGGCGATGCCAAACGTTTTGAGTTCTATGAGAAAAATAGGGCGTTAACATTAGGGCTTTCTAAAGCCGTATCCTATGCCCTGGATCTTGGTATTGATCAGATTTGGGAACGTATCAGTCACCTGGCTGCTTTGCTCCGCAGTAAACTTGGAGAAATTGCTGGAGTACAGCTTCATGATACCGGTGATCAGCTTTGCGGTATTGTCACTTTTTCTTTGAGCGGGGTTAACTGCCAGCAGGTAAAAGAACGGCTTGCAGAAGAGCATATCAATGTCTCCGTGGGATTAGCCAAATCAACTTTGTTATACATGAACAAACATCAGCTGCAAAACGTAGTGAGGGCTTCCGTACATTATTACAACACTGAAGCAGAGCTGGATATGTTATGCGCTGAGATCAAAACACTCATGTAAGCATGCATGGTAAAATGATAACAAAATCCCTTTTCAATCCAATAATATAAAATAATACCAATGCAACACTGTTGCGTTGGTATTATTTTATATACCTTTGATTTCAAATTTTGGAAATGAAAAGAATACCTGTTACTGTCTTAAGTGGTTTTTTAGGAAGTGGTAAAACCACCCTGCTCAACCACGTCCTCAATAATAAATCAGGACTCAAAGTAGCTGTCATCGTCAATGACATGAGCGAAGTAAACATAGATGCCAGACTGGTTGAGAGTCAGGGTGGCTTATCGCGAACTGATGAGAAGCTCGTTGAAATGAGCAATGGATGTATCTGCTGCACATTGCGTGAAGACCTGATGATTGAAGTGAAAAAATTAGCTGCAGAAAACCGTTTCGATTATATTTTGATCGAAAGCAGCGGCATTTCGGAACCTATACCTGTTGCGCAAACCTTTTCTTTTGTAGACCAGGTACAAGATATAGATCTTTCCCGGTTCAGCTATATCGATACCATGGTTACGGTGATTGATGCTTATAACTTTTACAGCGACTTCGGTACTGCAGAAAGGCTGACAGACAGAAATCTCACCAATATCGACGGAGATGACCGCACGATCGTCAATTTGATTACAGATCAGATTGAGTTTGCCAATGTGATCATATTGAACAAGACTGATTTGGTTGCTCCCGGGGATCTGAAGCTCATTCATGCCCTGCTCAGAAAACTCAATCCGGATGCCCGGATTATTGAAAGTTCCTTCTCTAAAGTTGATCCTGCTGCAATTCTAAATACAGCGATGTTCGATTATGAGGCGGCTTCAGCTTCGGCCGGCTGGATCAAGGAGCTGAACAACATTCACACTCCTGAAACTGAAGAATACGGTATCAATTCCATGGTCTTCAGAGATAGCAGGCCATTTCACCCGGTCAGGTTTATGAAATTTCTGCAAGAAGATTTTCCTTCCAATATTATCAGGTCTAAAGGATTGTACTGGCAGGCCGACCGCCCTGAGCAGGCTATGAATTTGTCGCAGGCCGGCGGATCATCACGTCTGGAAAGTGCAGGCGTATGGTGGTCCAGCATGTCCTATCACGAGAGAATTGCCTACGAGGATTTTGCAGAGAACCAAGAACTGATTGAATCAAAGTGGCACCCGCAATTTGGCGACCGGCAAAATGAATTGGTTTTTATAGGTCATCATCTGGATTGCGATCTGCTCAAAGCACAACTTATTCAATGTTTATTAGATGAGACTGAAATTGGAGACTATCTAAATGGAAATTTCAAAGTCACTCCTATATAAGTGTACGTGGATCGGATACCCACGTACACTATAGTTTTAGAAGTTATAATAGAAGTTCAGGTTAGCTGTTGTACCGATACCTCTTACATATTCTGCGTCAACAGCACGGTACTGAGTCACTACAGGATAATACGATTTGTTAAATAGATTCTCTACGCCGAGTGCTGTGGAGAATTTACTGCTAAACTTATAGTTAGCTGCAAGATTAAACAGATGAATAGATGTCACTGGCCCTTCACTGTTGGCATACAAGCCGTTAGTTCTCACATCAAAGCGGTCCCTGCTTCCGGTGTAAACCCAGAAAAGTTTCAAATCAAAAGCACTGGTCGGACGGTAGCCCAGATAGCCTGTAGCTTTTGGTGGAGCGATACGCAAACCGTTCAGGTATGCTTTATTGCCATTACTCTGCTCAGATTTACCTTCAACATAGGCATAACTTCCTCCAACAGTCCATTGCTGAGTCAGCAGCAGGTCGGCAGTAAGTTCGTAACCGTGAATATTTTCAGGCTCCCTTTGGGCAACCAGCACGCCACTTCCATTATCAACCAGGTTAGCACCCAGATTAGAGGTACTTTTATAATATGCTGCGGTAAAGTTAAGCTTGCCAATTGTAGTACTGAATCCAGCCTCATAATTGTTGGTAATAATAGGATCGGTAGAGATACTTTCCAGGTTGGTACTCGTCGCGCTGCGTAAGATACGGCCCAGTTCATTGATGGCAAATCCCTGTGAGAAACTCACAAAAGGGTTAAAGAAATCATATTTATTGTAGCGTAATCCCGCGTTGAAGGTAGTAGCATTGTAAGGAATTTTACCCCCTGTAACTGCGATACTGCCCTGATTGTCTGGTCCGCGGGCAATGGTATTGTAATCTTTCACTTTTACCCTGGCATTCTCATAACGGATACCCGCCTTCAGGATGAAATTGCTGAGCAGATCCAGTTTCATCTGCGCGTAAGGTGCAAGGTTTACCATGTTCATATCCGGAATATATACACGTCCGTCGGTCAGAATCTGGTTCGTGCGGTCGTTAAGCAGGTCCAGCCCGTAGGTCACCTCCCCCTCACCCAGCGTACCCATTTTCCATGGGGTATTCAGTGTTAAGCGTACCCCCTTTTTAAACGACTGGATCTTGGTTTGTCCAGGTCCGTACCAGGCTGTCCCCTGGGCTACATAACGGTTCATAGAGATAAAGCCATTATAATAAGCTGACAGATCCAGATTTGTATTTAAAGGCAATGCCTTGTTATGGTAGGTCACCAGCACATTGTGGTTGTATGGAGTTCCTGCAGGCTCTCCCGGATCTTCACCCTTCTGACCAACAGAAGGATTTACACCATATTTACCAATCACATTTACATAGTCGCTGTTTTGCGTGCTACGGAAAAGATTGTAAGATGCTGTTACATCACTGTTATCGTCAATATGGTAGCCCAGCTTTACAAAAGCATTGGTGAGTGAGTTCTCTCCAAGACCGTCAGGCTGTGCGTTCACTTTGCCTTTGGCATCACGTTGCACACCGGTATAGTTGTAGGTACCGTTCACCACGTAAGAAAAACGATTTAATGTTCCTGCAAAAGATTGCGATACACGGTAGCCCAAAGTTTGATTGGGATGTGCCAGATTACCGCTCAGCCCTACGCTTGAGGTTCCTGAAAAAGCCCTGTCGACCGCCGGTTTTTTGGTTATGAAATTGATGATACCACCTGCCGAGCCGTTCCCGTAGATGGATGTAGCACCCTTGATCACCTCAATTCTTTCGATTACTGCGGGATCAATCGTACGGATATCGCGGCTACCGTTCATCAATGGCGTGGATTGTGGGATCCCGTCTACCAGTACAAGCACTTGACGACCACGAAGTGTTTGTCCGGAGTTGGTGGCTTTATTGGTGGCTGTTCCCAAACCCGGAACCAGGTTACCCAGGATAGAAGCTACAGAAGGATTGACGTTGATCTGCTCCGCCACCTGGCGCTGGTTCAGGATCGTCACCGAAGAGGGAACGTCTCTGATGCTTTCTGCCTTACGTCCTGCAGTGACAACCACTTCGGAAAGTGCGTTTTTCTCCTGCAACTGCAGTGAAAGGTCAGTTGTCTCACCCGCCGTCAGCATAATTTCCTTGCTGATCGTCTGGTAACCTACGATGCTCACCGTAAATTGGTGTTTGCCGGCAGTAAGTCCTGCGAAGCTGAAGCGTCCTTCTTCATCAGTATGGCCGTTTGCACCACCTGAAATCAAAATAGTTGCATGTGAAAGCACTTGCCCGGATGCATCAGTAATCACACCAGTAACGGTAGCAGTCCCTGAATCTTGAGCGGCTGAAGAGTTAGGGGATACAAAGAATAATATTGAAGTGAGGATTAGAATCCGGGAGAGCTTGCTTAAAAGCAGTGTTCGTCCCGCCTGAATGGCTGAAGTATAAAGTTGCATATCTAATGATGAGTAATTCGGGGACTAATATAACTTATTTAGATCAATTCCAAGTAGTAGACTATTAAAATATTTAAGCTTGTCCTAATAATTTATCGTCAGGCTTCCTTGTAATTCGTCAATCATTCGTCAAAAAACTTCATAAGCAAATCATAGATTTTGTTATACCATATCAAACGCTACCTTTGAAACATACCACTTAGTATGTAATGAAGAAATCTGAAGAAACTCGATTAAGCATTCTTAAAAATGCTGCACAACACATGTACATAAAAGGATATCAGGCCACGAGCATTGACGATATCCTATCTTCTATGCAAGTGACAAAAGGCGCCTTTTTTTATCATTTTAAAAATAAGGAAGAGATGGCACTGGCTATCCTTAAGGAACTGATGCATCCAATGATGAAATCGATGATGGTCGTTCCTCTGAATTATTCTGAAGATCCGGTTAAAGATATTGTGATCATGATGAAATCTTTGTTGGGCGACCGCGTGAATTTTGATCCAAGATATGGCTGCCCATTGGTCAACCTGATCGAAGAAATGACACCCTTGAGTGAGCCTTTTAGCCAGGCTTTACAAATGCTGACCCTCGCCTGGATAGATGCTATTGCTGATTGCCTGAAACGGGGGCAATTACGTGGGAAAGTCAGGCAAGAACTGAATACCAAAGATGCTGCAACCTATATTGTGGGGGCCTATGCTGGTGCCAGAAATATGGGTAAAATGTTTGGTCCGGCTTCATATCAGAGCTTTTTAACGCAGTTCATCCATTACACAGAAACGTTAAGCTAAAAAAATTTACCCATAAACATACCAGTTAGTATCTTATTTAATTATGTTTTTAATTCTACTTTTTCTTCACTCTCTTTTCCGTTGGCTGGTATTGATCAGTCTGATTTATACCATCATATTTTTTGCAAGCAAATACATACGAAAATTGCCTTTTACAAATTCGGATAACCGGATCAGACACTGGACCGCAACTATCGCCCATTTGCAATTGCTCATTGGTATGGCGATTTACTTCAAAAGCCCGGTTGTTTCGTATTTCAGGTCGCCTGAAAAGAAGCTTATTTCCGGCATAAACGACTTTTCTTTTTATGGTTTGATTCATATTTCAATGATGATTACCGCAATCGTCATTATTACCCTGGGGTCTGCATTCTCTAAAAGGGAGGATAATGAGCAGAAGAAGTTTTTCCTGGTCGTCATCTGTTATGGAATTGCCTTACTGATCATTCTGTGCGCTATTCCATGGCCTTTTTCTCCACTCGCACAAAGGCCTTTTTTCCGAAATCTTTAAATAAATACATATGATGAAGCTATTCTCAACAAATATTGGCCGTCTGCGATTGATCGGGTTTCTGGAAGGTCTATCTCTGCTTGTACTGCTGTGTGTAGGGCTGCCGTTAAAGTATGGATACAATGATCCTTCCCTTGTCCAGGCACTGGGACCCATTCATGGTGCGTTATTCCTGCTATTTGTAATCAACACCATCAGTGTAGCGATACAAGAAAAATGGAAAATGAGTGATACCCTCAAAGTGCTGGTTTCATGTCTTCTTCCACTGGGGACATTTATTGCCGATCATTTTATACTCAGGCCTGCGTATAATGCTACAGTTCCAAAACATTCTAACAAAGTTTCCTAAATTCGTACCACGATGATCAACTACGACCAAAAACAATTCAGACCGATCCGGAACTCAGATAACGGCGAAACCTCAGGAGATACCATATTCCACTACCAGCAACAGGGAAACATCCTTACTGCAGTATATTCAGGAGGACAAATTAAAAGCGGGCAGCTCATCGGATTGGTAGATGAGCAGGGAAATATTGATATGCGTTATCATCAGGTCAACCTGAAAGCTGAGCTCATGACAGGCAAATGCAGGTCTACACCAGAGATTCTGCCGAACGGTAAGATACGTTTACACGAAGTTTGGGAATGGACATCCGGCGACCTATCACATGGTGAATCTGTGATCGAAGAAATATAATACACAAAAGGGCAGTCTACCTTACCATTGCCTTCCGGAGAATCTCCATCAGTTCCTCTTTCAAGGCTAGCGGCTCCATGATATCTGCAACATCAATGAACTTCAAAAACCAGCGTACAAAAGCAGTTGGATGCACCGTGCAATTGAAATACATCATTACATGATCGCCAGTTTTTTCTTCTTTATAAAATCCGTAGCTGTCGCGATCCCAGAACAGGAAATGCGCTGTTTTCAGGTCTGCCCTGACCCTGATCGGGATGGCCGGCATAATATTGAGATCCTCACGTAGCTCCCGCAGCGCCGGATGTTTGCGGGTGAAAGGAGTACCGGTTAAGGTCGACTGCCTGATCCTGTCCAGCCTGAAACTACGGTAATCGTGGCGCAGAAGGCAGAACGCCAGTACATACCAAAAGTCTTTTTCGTAGTATAATCCCACAGGTTCAATCTCGCGGACTTTGGTATCCTTATCGCTGCTTTTATGGTAGCTGATTTTAACAATGTCCTGACCTGAGATACTGCTGAGCAGGGTATTGATGATGTCTGGCAGATAGTTAGCAGCTTCAGTTTCCGGGTTCACCAATAGCTTATCATCCAGATGCTGTAAAGTCACTTTCTGCTGACCATGCAGGGAGCTCTTCACTTTTACCAGTACAGATTCAAAATGTTGTTTGATAAATTTTGTCTGGTGCTGCTGCATCATCTTTTCTGCAATCAGCAGGCTCAGTACTTCCTCATGGGTAAACCTGGAGGGCTGGATGCGGAAGCCTTCGGATATGGAATATCCTGAACCATCGTGATAAGTCACCGGCACTCCCGCAGCTTCCAGAGCTTTCAGATCCCTGTAGATGGTTCTCTTACTGGTTTCAAACCTCGACTGCAGCTCAGTGATATTGACTATGGCTTTGGACTGCAACAGAAAGAACAGTTGTAGTATACGGTCAAAGCGTTTGCTAATATCCATCCCTAGACGTTCTGTGCAATCCTTTTCCTGATTCCTTTTTCCTTTAACATCTCCGCAATCTGGTTTACCATATGAATGGAGGCTTCGATCTCGTCTTTCCTAATTGCTACGCTTTCTATATTGAAACCAAAAGGAAGGCAATGCTCCGTACAAAAGGCGATTAATTCAGCGGCGATGTCCAGACATACCTGTACTGATTTTTCGAGCATGTTTTCTGAACTTTCAAGCTCTGCTTTCAGCTCATCTGGCACATGGATACCCAGCCACTCCATAAAATGCAGGGTTCTTAATGAACCACAGGCCGTTAACGTAAAGATGATTGTGGGTGGAACGCTGCCCTGACTTTTGCATGCTGCGCAAATATCCTCCACCACTTTCTTCGCATAACCCACGTTGAAAACACATTGCGAGATAAAGTAAGAAACCCCTTCTGCCGCCTTGTCCAGGATACGCTTGTCCTCATCTTTAAGCACAGCATGCCTCTCCGGGATGGTCACGGCTCCGATTACCGACTCATGTTCATGTTTACGCCATAACTGGTACGCCTCTGGCAAACTCGTTTTGACCTTAAAATCCGGCGCAGGCACACCTACAAAAACGGGGTAAAAGCTATGCTCGCCCAGTGCAGCCAGCCATGCTGAAAGTTCTTCCCTGCTGTACTTGCCTGCCGGACGGTAGATGATCTTCGGAATCTCCAGTGCTGACAGATAGCTGCCCGCAAATTTGAAGGGATCAAGCGCATTGATAAAAGGAAATGGCCTTTCAACTGAAGTGCGCGCAGATTCATCCTGTACATCGTACACAATCAAAGCATCAATATCCAGAGGGATCAGCCTTGCGATAGTCCGTTCTGCAATCTCCGCAATTCTTTCCGGACTGGTTTCCGATTTTGGAGGGGTAATCCCGTACATCAAAATCCCCGACTCCCCCGATTTTATTTTATCTATGAACATAAGGCAACAATATATAAATTTTGTAAACAAGGGCAAGCGATAATTTTTATCTGCCTGCCCTCAGAGGTATTAAATCAACCTTCAACTTTAATTTGTTTGCGCGCTTGCTTCGCGGCAGCAACCATATTCTCCAGGGCAGCTTTAGTCTCCGGCCACTTCCGTGTTTTAAGTCCGCAATCCGGGTTCACCCACAGGTTGCGCGCCGGAAGCAGATCGGCCGCTTTCGCTAAGAGCGATGCCATTTCTGCTGTACCCGGTACCCGCGGGGAATGGATATCATATACCCCCGGACCAATTTCATTGGGATATTCAAAATGCGCAAAGGCCTGTAGCAGCTCCATTTGTGATCGGGATGTCTCAATAGTAATTACATCGGCATCCATAGCCGCAATATGTTCGATGATATGATTGAACTCACTGTAACACATATGGGTGTGAATCTGGGTTTTATCCTGCACACCACCAGCCGTAATCCGGAAAGCTTTTACTGCCCAATCCAGGTAATGCGGATGTTTTGCTTTCCTCAGCGGTAACCCTTCGCGGATAGCAGCTTCATCAATCTGTATAATGGCTATTCCTGCTTTTTCCAGCGCCAGCACTTCGTCACGAATCGCAAAGGCGATCTGGTTGGTGGTGACCTCACGCGGCTGATCGTCACGCACGAAGGACCACTGCAGGATCGTTACTGGTCCCGTCAGCATGCCTTTCATCGGCTTTGCCGTTTGTGCGGCAGCAAAAGAGCTCCAGCGCACGGTCATGTTGCGCGGGCGACTCACATCACCATAAATCACCGGTGGTTTAACACAGCGGCTGCCATAACTTTGTACCCAGCCGTTTTTCGTAAACAGGAAGCCATCCAGCTGTTCCCCAAAATACTCCACCATGTCATTACGCTCAAATTCGCCATGTACCAGCACATCCAGGCCAATCTCTTCCTGCCAGCGGATCGTCTCTATTGTCGCCTGCTCTATGGCTTGCTCATACTGTTCAAAGCTGAGATCGCCTTTTTTATACCTGGCACGCAACTGGCGGATATCATCCGTTTGCGGAAAGGAACCAATTGTAGTTGTTGGAAATGCCGGAAAATTAAAACGTTCATGGTGCAAACGCTGACGCAGTGGGAAGGCACTATGGCGACTGGCATCCGCATCGCTGATTGCAGCAATACGTTTTTTTACTTCCTCTTTATGCACTTTTTTTGAAGAACGACGGCTTTCAATTGCCTGTTGATTGATTGCCAGTAGATCAGTATTTCCCTCAGCAATCTGACGAAGTTCATCAATCTCTGTCAGTTTTTGTTTGGCAAAAGCCATCCAGTTTCTGATCTCCGGATCGATAGCTGTTTCCAGTTCCAAATCAATCGGGCTGTGCAGCAGAGAGCAGGATGGGGCAATAATCACACGATCGGCACCCAGCTTCTCTACAGCCTTGCTGATCAGCCCGAGGGATTTTTCGTAATCGTTTTTCCAGACGTTGCGTCCGTCTACCACACCTATTGACAGCTTCAGGTTATCGGGGATCAATGCAAGTACTTCATCCAGCTGCTCTGGCGCACGTACCAGATCGACGTGCAGCGCATGTACAGGAAGAGAAACCGCAAGCAGGCTGTTATCCAGCAGGGCTTCAAAGTATGTGGCAATAAGTAGCTTGACGCCACTTACACGATTGGCAATTGCACGATAAGCGTATTCAAATGCTTCTTTTTCTTTCTTTGAAAGATCGAGCGACAAACATGGCTCGTCCAGCTGGATCCACACTGCGCCTTGTAGCCTCAACCT
>Ga0157373_10000825_pt1 | contig 24016 bp, 18 predicted proteins | sample C65metaG_FD_113460 | JGI IMG/M metagenome (GOLD analysis project Ga0157373, IMG submission 113460) | Corn rhizosphere microbial communities from Kellogg Biological Station, Michigan, USA - C6-5 metaG | ecosystem: Host-associated > Plants > Roots > Rhizosphere > Soil | place: USA: Michigan... | reverse complement strand
GGCGTCAACCAGGTCTCCGACCTGATGACCGTCGAAGGCAGCCACACCTTCAAGCGTCCGATCTACGCCGGCAACGCGATCATCACCGTCGACGTGCCGGCCGATCAGATCGTGGTCGCCACCGTGCGTGCCGCGTCGTGGCCGGAAGCGGCCCAGGGCGGCAGTGCCGCCATTGAAGTGGCCAGCGTCGACGCTGCCCTCCCCACCCACACGCGCTTCGTCGGCCTGGCCGCCGGCGCCAGCGACCGCCCGGACCTGCAGAGCGCCAAGCGCGTGGTCTCCGGTGGCCGTGGCGTCGGTTCGGAAGAGAACTTCAAGGTCATCTTCCAGCTGGCCGACAAGCTCGGCGCCGCCGTCGGTGCCTCGCGCGCAGCGGTCGATGCCGGCTACGTGCCCAGCGACCTGCAGGTCGGCCAGACCGGCAAGATCATCTCGCCGGAGCTGTATGTGGCCGTGGGCATCAGCGGTGCCATCCAGCACCTGACCGGCATCAAGGATGCCGGCACGATCGTCGCGATCAACAAGGATGGCGACGCGCCGATCTTCGAGATTGCCGATATCGGCCTGGTGGGGGATCTATTTACGATCCTGCCGGAACTGGAAGCTGCGCTGTAATGTCTGACTGCTCGTCCCCGGCGCCGGTGAAGCCGGTGCGCCGGGGGCGCGCAGGCTCATGGGTCGTCGCCATTGCGGCTGTGTATCTCGCTGCACTGTGGTACATCGACCGCGAGCGCAACATCCTCGCACAGCTGAGCAATCTCAACGGCACTCTGGCCCTTTGCGCCGGGTTGGTGCTGGTCAGCTATGCCTTCCGCTACCAGCGCTGGCGATCGGCGCTCTCCGCGCAGGGGCTGCGACCGCAGGGCTGGGGCCTTGGCGCCTTGGCCTACCTCGCCGGCTTCGCCTTCACGGCTTCGCCTGGCAAGGCAGGTGAACTGCTCCGTATCCGTTATTTCTGCTGGCAGGGCGTACCGGCTGGCGCCACCTTGGCGACATTCATCTTCGAGCGCGCCCTGGATCTGCTGGTGATCACCGTACTGGCTATCGGTGCGGCCCACCTGATCCCTGCATTCGGCGTGCTGGCCACCATCATTCCGGGAGTCCTTCTGATCCTCGGTTTGCTGGCCTGCTGGCCACCTCTGGCGCGCGGCGCGCATAGTCTCATCGAGTACCTTCCGGGCTCGCCGGTACGGCGGCTTGGCCATTTCCTGATCGCTGGCACCCGCGCGCTCGTCCCCCTGCTCTGCTGGCGCCTACTGCTTCCCTCCGCCCTGCAGGGCATCGCGGCGTGGCTGCTGACTGCCCTGGCCTTTGCCCTGCTATGTCAGGCCATGGGCATCAGTCTGCCCTGGCTGCTGATGCTGGGCATCTATCCGCTGGCCATGCTGATCGGCGCACTGTCCCTGGTTCCAGGTGGCGTAGGGACCACCGAGGCGGCCATCGTGCTGATGCTCGGCGCTTCCGGGGTCGAGGTGGACGCTGCATTGACCGTGGCCATCGGCATCCGGCTGGTCAGCCTGTGGCTGGCGGTCATTGTTGGCATGCTGGCCATGGCACGCCTGGAGCTGGCCGCCAGACCACGTCCCGCGCCCTGATCCATGGCTGCGCGCTCAACATGGTTCCCTTATCATTCAGGATGATTTAATCCGTGCGAAAAAGTACCTACATGCAGAACCATGCCGTCTTCTGCGACGAGGCACCTCGGCTGTGACCTCTTCTCGTGCCCTGTGCGTCGATCTGGATGGCACCCTGCTCCGTTCGGACATCCTCTACGAATCGCTGCTGGCCCTGCTGGCCCACAACCCGCTGTACCTGTTCCTGGTGCCGTTCTGGCTGTTGCGGGGCAAGGCCTACGTAAAGCGCCAGCTGGCCTCGCGCGTGCAACTGCCCGCCGAGACCCTGCCCTATGACGACCGGGTCCTGGAAATCCTGCGCACGACGTCCCAACGCCCCCGCGTGCTGTGCACGGCCTCCGACCGGCTGCTGGTACAGCCCATTGCAGACCACCTCGGACTGTTTGAAGAGGTGATGGCCAGCGACGGCCAGACCAACCTGTCCGGCAGCAACAAGGGGCAGGCACTGGCAGCGCGCTTTGGCGAACGAGGCTTCGACTACATGGGCAACGGCACGGTCGACCTGAAGGTCTGGGCCCATGCCGGCGGCGCGATCGTGGTCAACAACGGGGCCGGGCTGGCCAGTGCTGCGGCGAAGCAGACCGAAGTGCTTGACCATCTGCCCTCTCAGAACGGCGGTCTGATCACCTGGATCAAGGCGTTGCGCGTCTACCAGTGGCTGAAGAACCTGCTGGTGCTGGTACCGCTGCTGACTGCCCACCGCTTCTTCGATCTCACCTCGATCATTGATGCGGGGATGGCCTTCCTGGCCTTCGGCCTGTGCGCATCCGGCGTGTACCTGCTCAACGATCTGCTGGACCTGACCCCAGACCGGATGCACCCGCGCAAGCGCAAGCGCCCGTTTGCCGCGGGCACGCTGCCACTACTGCATGGCCTGCTGGTGGCGCCGTTGATCACCCTGGCCGGCTTCGCCCTGGCGCTGGCCTGCAGCCCGGCCTTCGCCGGCGTGCTGCTGTGCTACTACGTGATGACCCTGAGCTACTCGCTCAAGCTCAAGCGCATTGTAATGATCGACGTGGTGATGCTGGCGGCGCTGTACACGGTGCGCATCATCGGCGGCGCGGTGGCGATCAACTCCGAACTGTCGTTCTGGCTGCTGGCGTTCTCGATGTTCGTATTCCTCAGCCTGGCCATGCTCAAGCGCTACACTGAACTGGCCTCGGCACTGGCCAGCGGCAAGGAAATGGCGATCGGCCGAGGCTACTCGGTGGCCGACCTGCCGCTGGTGCAGTCGCTGGGCGCGGCCGCCGGCTACATCGGCGTCGCAGTCTTCGCGCTGTACATCAACAGCCCGGAAAGCCTGGAGCTGTATACCAGTCCCAAGCTGCTGTGGCTGCTGTGCCCGATCCTGCTGTACTGGATCAGCCGGATGTGGATCGTCTCGCACCGGGGCGACATGCATGACGACCCGATCGTGTTCGCGGCAATGGACCGCGGCAGCCAGATCGTCATCGCACTGTGCGTGCTGATCGTCCTGATCGCCATATGAGTGCAGCGGTTGGCCAGTCCTGGGGGCGCTACCCGCGGGTAGAGCAGCGGATCCTTCCGGTGCTCTACCGCGCAGCCGCCCTGCCGCTGCCCGCAGAGGGCGGCACGGTGCTGCCCCACGGCAATGGCCGCAGTTACGGCGACAGCTGCCTGAACCCAGGCGCGACCCTGCTGACCAGCCGCGCTCTTGACCGTTTCATCGATTTCGATCCGGCCACGGGCATCGTGCGCTGCGAGGCAGGGGTGACCCTGGCGGACATCCTGGACATCGCGCTACCGCGCGGCTGGTTCCTGCCGGTCACCCCGGGCACCCGTTACGCCACCGTGGGCGGCGCAATCGGCAACGACGTGCACGGCAAGAACCACCATCGCGCAGGTACGTTCTGCCACCACGTGCTGCGCATTGAACTGCTGCGCAGCGATGGTTCGCGCCAGCAACTCACGCCGGACGACAGCAGCGGCCTGTTCGCCGCCACCGCAGGTGGGCTGGGCCTGACCGGCTTCATCACCTGGGCCGAGCTGCAGCTTCGTCGGGTTCCAGGCCCATGGATCGAAACCGAGTCGATCCGTTTCGACAACCTGGACGAGTTCTTCGCGCTGTCGCGCGAGTCGGCCACTGATTTCGAGTACACCGTTGCCTGGATCGACTGCCTGGCCAAGGGCCGAGCGCTTGGTCGCGGGCATTTCCTGCGCGGCGACCATGCGCCAGGCGACGCCCACGCGGCGACGCCCAGTTCGGCCCCACGCCGCAGCATGCCTATCGTGCCGCCGGTATCGCTGGTCAATCCGCTGACCCTGCGTCCGTTCAACACGCTGTACTACTGGCGCCAGCCGGCTCGCCGGGCCCGCCACGTATCGCACTACCAGAGCTATTTCTATCCGCTGGACGGCATCAACCACTGGAACCGCATGTACGGCCCGCGCGGCTTCCTGCAGCACCAGTGCGTGCTGCCGCCGGCCACCGCGCGTGACGCCACCGCTGCGCTGCTGGGCGAAATTACCCGCAGCGGGCGCGGTTCGTTCCTGGCGGTACTGAAGGAATTCGGCGACCGGCCTTCGCCGGGGCTGCTCTCCTTCCCGCGCCCGGGCACCACCCTGGCGCTGGATTTCCCCAATGACGGTCCCGAGCTGTTGAAGATGCTCGACCGCCTGGACCGCGTCGTCAGCGAAGCGGGCGGTGCCGTGTACGCGGCCAAGGACGCGCGCATGTCCGGCGCGTTGTTCCGCCAGGCCTACCCGGCCTGGGAAGAGTTCTCCCGCTTCATCGACCCTCGATTCTCATCCGGCTTCTGGCGCCGGGTGATGGAGTAAGCATGCAGAAGATCCTGATCATCGGCGCGACCTCGGCCATCGCCGAATCGGTTGCGCGCCTATACGCGGCACGTGGCGCCGCGCTCTACCTGGTGGGTCGCAGTGCCGGCAAGCTGGATGCCATTGCTGCCGACCTGCGCGTGCGCGGTGCCCCGCACGTGCACAGCGGCGTGCTGGACGTGAACGATGTGGCCGTCCACGGCGCCCTCCTGGACAACGCATGGGCCTCGCTGGGCGGCATCGATACCGTCCTGATCGCCCACGGCACCCTGCCCGACCAGGCTGCCTGCGATGCCTCGGTGGATCTATCGCTGCGCGAGTTCGCCACCAACGGCACCTCCACCATCGCCCTTGCAGCGGCCCTGGCCCAGCGCCTGCAGTCCGGTGCGACCCTGGCCGTTATTTCTTCGGTAGCCGGTGATCGTGGCCGCGCCAGCAATTATCTGTACGGCAGCGCCAAGGCAGCGGTCACCGCCTACCTGAGCGGCCTGGGCCAGCGCCTGCGTTCGGCTGGCATCAACGTGCTGGTCATCAAGCCCGGCTTCGTCGATACGCCGATGACCGCCGCGTTCAAGAAGGGCGCCCTGTGGGCGACACCGGACAAGGTCGCCGCCGGCATCCTCAAGGCGATCGGCAAGCGCAAGGCCGTGGCCTACCTGCCCGGTTTCTGGTGGGCCATCATGATGATCATCAAGAACATTCCCGAATTCGTTTTCCGCAGGATCAAGCTCTGACATGACCGACAAGCACGCCAAGATCGTCATCACCGGTGCTGCCGGCCTGGTGGGGCAGAACCTGATCGTCGAGCTCAAGCAGCAGGGTTACACCCAGCTGGTCGCCATCGACAAGCATGCCCACAACCTGGATATCCTGCACGGCCTGCATCCGGATGTCCGCGTGGTGAAAGCCGATCTGGCTGAACCTGGCGCGTGGGCGACCGAGTTCAACGGTGCCGCCTGCGTGGTGCAGCTGCACGCGCAGATCACCGGCAAGACCACCGACCTGTTCGTCCGCAACAACATCACGGCCACCGGCCATGTATTGAAGGCGACCCGGGATGCTGCCGTGCCCTACATGGTGCACATCAGTTCGTCGGTGGTGAATTCGGTCGCCAAGGACGATTACACCAATACCAAGCGCGAACAGGAGGAGATGGTGGTCGCCAGCGGCCAGCGCCACTGCGTGCTGCGCCCGACGCTGATGTTCGGCTGGTTCGACCCCAAACACCTGGGTTGGTTGTCGCGTTTCATGGCACGCACGCCCGTATTCCCGATCCCGGGCGATGGCAAGTTCATGCGCCAGCCCCTGTATGAACGCGACTTCTGCCGTTGCATCGCCAAGTGCATCGAAACCGAACCGGACGGCGAGGTCTTCGACATCGTCGGCGATACCCGGGTGGATTACGTGGACATCATCCGCACCATCAAGCGGGTCAAGAAGCTGCATACGGTAATCGTGCACATCCCGATCGGCTTCTTCGGCTTCCTGTTGAAGGTCTACAGCCTGTTCAGCAGCAAGCCGCCCTTCACCGCCGACCAGCTGAAAGCACTCAGTGCCGGCGATGACTTCAAGGGCATCGACACCGAGGCCGTTTTCGGGGTGAAGCAGACGCCGTTTGAAGAAGCGATTCGCGAGAGCTATACCGATCCGCGCTACGCAAAGATCGTACTGGAGCGTTGACGCGTGCGGGCAGGACGCTGGTATCTGGGCCAGGGACTGGCCGCCGCATGCCTGCTTGTGGCGTTGCTGCTGTGGATCCGACCGTCAGTACCGGAGCTCCCACAGGGCGCTACAGCCCCCGAGGGCGGCTGCCCGTCGTCGGCATCGTCGTTCCTGCGTGCCGATCCGGACATCCACCATGCCGCCATCACCTACTGCGCAAACGGCGACGAAGCGCGTGGCACGATCGAACTGCGACTGCCTGCCAACCACGCCATGCGCCCACGACTGGCGGTGGCCGGGTACATCGATGGACACGCAGTGCGCCTGCGCATCGCCTTGGAGGATGATGAGGAATCGCTGTATGTGATCCAGCGTGCGGGTGAGCAATGGCAGCCGTTGAACATCCGGGTGCCGCAGAGTTGGGCGGGACGGCCCCTGCGCGTGGTCCTGGATGACCAAGGAACTGGATTCCAGCAGTGGGCGGGCATTGGCATGCTGCCCGAGCCTGGGCGTCTGGGCATTCAGATCATGTCACTGCTGTTGGCCAGCATCCTGCTCAGTGCGCTCGCTCTGCCGCCCCCACGGGGCGAAGGCGGTCCTACACCTCCCAGGAAAACAACTGTCCGCCGCACCGTTTCACTGGTTCTTCTGGCTGCATCGGTAGCACTGCTGGGCGCGAAGCTCTACCAGGGCGACGTCGCTGGTGTCTGGCATCATCCTGACCAATCCATTCCGGTGAAAGTCATGGTCGCCATGCATGGTCATGGCGATCTGAATACCGATTGGGCTCGCGCTGACCTTCCCGAGTTCCATGCATTCCGCTACAACTTCTCCGGGTACATTCAAGCGGTCTACCTGACCATCAAGGCCATTGCACCGGCGGCATTCAAAAGCGAATTCGACCTGCTGCACTACCTGCTCGACTTCTCGCGCTGGTCCGCCGCCCTCACCTTGGCAGTCTGCCTCCTGCTGCTCGTACGTACGCTGGGTGTTGGTTATGCGCTGGTCGGGGTACTTCTGGTCGCGACCACCCCCCAATTCCTGCAGGATGCGCATTACGCCCGGCCAGAGGCATGGAGCACGCTGCTCTCGACGCTGGCGTTCGCGCTCGCATGCCTGAAGCCTCAGCAACGCTGGGCCCAGTTCGGCCTCCTGGCTCTTCTGGGCATGTTGGCTGGTGTGCTGACGACCATAAAGTTCACCTATGCCGTTTTCAGCCTGTACTGCGTCGCTGCCGCATGGCAGCCTGTACGCCAGTTGCCGGGATTGATGCGGAAGCTCCAGTATCTTGGCATGTTCGGCGGCGCATCGCTGTCAGGTTTTGTCTTCGGCATCTGCGTCGGTTCACCGGCCATCGTGGCTGACCTTCCCGGATTCCTGGCGCGCATCCAGGCACTGGACCACCAGTACGGCGGGGGCCATCCCCCGTTTGGGCCGATGACGCACGGGCTGGTCCCGCAGTGGCATTGGATCACCGGATACTACCTGGCCACCCTCGGCTTGCCCTTGGTGGTGCTGCACGTGATGGGCTACTTCCGTACCTCGCTGGCACCGGCCAAGGCCGTCTTCCTGGCGGTCTTTGCCATTACGTTTGGTGCCTTCCTGGTCCAGTCGGTGTTCTTCGAACGCAATCTGACCCCGTTGGTACCAGCCTTCATGATGGTTGCCGTGGCTGGCGCTGCCAACATCGAGCGGTTCGCCGCGGCCCGCCTCGCGCTGCAGCGCCCCTTGCCCCGCAGGCGGCTGCATCTGGCCTGCGTGGGGCTGTTGGTACTGGCAGGTGCTTGGGGCATGTCGGTCAGCGCTCGCCTGGCCCCCTATTTCGACCGCATCCACCTGCAGCAGATGCTGGATGAACGCACCGACCGGCTGCAGGGCATCGCCGCGGAAATGGGCGCCGTACGCACCGAGGTCATCACGTTCCCCCAGGTATTGGGCATGGACCTCCCACCACCATCGACGGACTGTGTGCTGTTCATCGGCACCTCGTTCAACGACGACTGGTCAAGGCGCTATTATTCCCAGATGGATCAGTCATTTATCCGGATTGGCAGAATCGCCTCGGATTTCGACGACGTCCCGACCGGTACCCTGCACATCTACCACAGCCCGGCGTACGAATTGTTCGCCACGCGCCCGGAATGCCGTCTCAAGGCGCTCCCCACTTCCTTCCATTGATACGATTGCCATGACCCAGAAGCGATTTGCCATCATCGGCGCAGGCCCCATGGGCCTGATGGCCGCCGTGAAACTCCTCGACCAGGGCCACTCGGTCACGATCTACGAGCGGGACGATCGCATTGGCGGCATGTCGGCCAACTTCGATTTCGATGGGCTGTCGATCGAACGCTACTACCACTTCATCTGCAAGACCGATTACCCCCTGTTCGCGCTGCTCGAGCGCTATGGCCTGTCCAAGGCACTGCGCTGGACCGACACCAAGATGGGCTATTTCTACAAGGGAAAGCTCTACAAGTGGGGCAACCCGTTCGCACTGCTGGCCTTCCCCCACTTGGGGCCGATCAGCAAGTTCCGCTATGCGCTGCACGTGATGTACACCAAGGGCATCAAGGATTGGAAGGCGCTGGACAAGGAAGAGGCTGGCGCATGGATCCGGCGCTGGGTCGGCCAGAAGGCCTATGACGTGATGTGGAGGGATGCCTTCCGCCTGAAGTTCTTCGAGTTCAAGGACAACCTGTCGGCCAGCTGGATCGGCACGCGCATCAAGCGTGTGGCACTGTCCCGCCGCAACCTGATGAACGAAAGCATGGGCTACCTGGAAGGGGGCTCGATGACGCTGCTGGAACGCATGGTGCAGGACATCCAGGCGCGCGGCGGCCGTATCGAGCTGTCGCAGGGCATCGATGAAGTAGTGTCCGAGAACGGCAAGGTCACCGGTGTATCGGTTGGCGGCGAATTCACTGCCTACGACGGCGTGATCTCCACCGCACCCATCCAGTACGTGCCGGCGCTGGTGCCGGGGCTGCCTGAGGACTTCCGCGCCAAGGTCGCGGCGGTGCAGAACATTCCCGTCGCCTGCGTGATCCTCAAGCTCAAACACGCGGTGAGCGAAAACTTCTGGATGAACATCAGCGATCCGGGCATCGAGATCCCAGGCGTGATCGAGTACAGCAACCTCAACCCGGGCCACGACCCGAACCAGAAGATCCTGTACGCGCCGTACTACATGCCCAAGACCCACCCGAAGTGGCAGCAGTCCAACGCTGAACTGATCGAGGAAGTGCTGGGTTACCTGGCGCGCATCAACCCGGCCTTCAAGCGCGACTGGGTGCTGGCTTCGCACTGCCATCGCTATGAGTTCGCGCAGACGATCTGCCCGCCGGGCTTCCAGGACATGCTGCCGTCGATGCGCACGCCGGTGCAGGGCTTCTTCATGGCCGACACCGCGTATTACTACCCTGAAGATCGCTCGATCAACGAGAGCATCAACACGGCCGAGACCCTGGTGAACGAGGCGCTGCGCGCATGACCCCCAGATCAGGTGCCGTGCGTACCCGATTGTTGCAGTGGTGCCATCCGCAGCACCCGGTGTTCCTACTGGCCATCCTGCTCGTGCCGATGATGGCCGTGCGCGCCTATCTGGTGCTCCGTTTCGGCAGCAGCAGTCCGTTCTGGGACCAATGGGATGCCGAGCTCGACAACCTGTTGTTGCCTTATCTGCGGGGCGAGCTCCACTTCAGCCAGTTCTTCGCGGCACACAATGAACACCGCATTCTTTTCACACGGCTTGTTTCACTCGGCTTGTTTGCAGCCAATGGGAACCAGTTCGATGCCAAGGTGGAAATGCTCTTCAACATCGTCCCATACGCGGCCGCGTTGGGCACTATGGCTTGGGTCGGCATGCGTACGCTGGTGCCCGCTGCCCGTCCGTTCCTCATCCTGGGCATTTTTGCGTTGGCCTCTGCGCCTTTCGGTTGGGAAAATCTGATCGCCGGATTCCAGAACCAGTTCTTCATCCTGGCACTTCTGTCATTGATCACCATCTGGCTGGCATCGGCTGATGTACTGGATCGAAGGCGCCTGCCGGCCATTCTGATCTGCTCGGTACTCGCCCTGTTCACCATGGCCAGCGGTATCTTTGCCGCTGCGGCAGCGGCGGGCCTGGTCGTTTATCGCCTGCTTGCCGCTGATATTGACCGCCGCAGGGGCGTTCTTGCCCTGTTGCTGATGCTGGCGGTCACCGTCGTGGGTCTCGTGACCCTTCCCGCACCACCACATGGCGACACCTTCCATGCTCGTTCCATCGGCCAATTCCTGGAGGCCCTGCGCAATACCCTTGCCTGGCCGTTGCGACCGCGCTGGATCAGCGTAGCGGTGCTTTGGCTGCCGACGGTCTCTCTTACCCTCGCAATGCTGCGCCGCGCGCTGACCCGACAGAGCATTTCGCGGGGAGAACGTTTCGCTTTCGCAGTCGCAGGTTGGGTGCTGGTGCAGGCCGTAGCCATGGCCTACTCGCGGGGCACAGAGGTCCACAACGTGGTGACCTCGCGCTACACCGACCTGCTGGCCATCGGTGTGATCAACAACCTGTGGCTGGTACTGCGCGCTTGCTTCGGCAATGGATCGCGGCTGCCTTCATGGGGTCGCACCACAGTATCTGCGGTATTCATCGGCTGGATCGCGCTTTCCTCGTTCCCGACCTTCGTCGCGGCCAAGGGCAGCATGCAGGAGCGCTCGATCGCTGGCGCCATGCAGGAGAAGATACTGGCGACCTACCTGCGCGATGGTGATCTCGACGCGCTGCGCGACACCCCCGGTCGCTTCCCCTATCCAGACGCCGAACGCATCGGTCACGTCCTGAGCCGCTCAGACGCAGCTTCCATCATGCCCATCGAGATTCGCCGGCCATTGGCGTTCCCGACGGACCACTGCAGCGGGCTGGAGCACCCCGGCGCCTTTGCGGGGCTGCCCAACCGTCCACAGGCCATCGGTACTTATCTTGTCGATGGCGGCGACGCCAACATCATCGACTGCAGCAGTGCGCCGGTGCTGGTGAAGGGCGGCAGGATGCTGTACTTCCAGGGTGGCTATGGGCCGCCAGGGGTGGCCGCCACCCTGGTCGGCAAGCAACACACCATAGAATTGGTGACCCAAGGCGTAACCGGCGATCGTTGGAGGCCGCGCCTGCTGGATCTGCCTGCGGATGAGTACCAATTGCATATCGTGGACAACGATCCCCACGGCTGGGTCGCGGTAACACCGCCGATCGAAGCGGGCCGCCTTACCCAGTTTCGCGTCGTAGCCGAAGAACGTTCCGGCCCCGGCTTGTACATCGCCCTCGTGCTGACCCTCATGATGCTGATCGCCGCCGTATCCGGCGCAGCCAATCGCCACCGAGAGACGCGGGCATGAGTCGCCAGTTCCTCCTGTTTGTCATTTGTGGTGGCACTGCGGCGGCGGTCAATGTCGGTAGCCGCGTCCTGTTCAGCCTTGCTTTCCCTTTCGAGATGGCGGTCTGCCTTGCCTATGGGCTGGGCATGCTGACGGCTTTCATCCTCAATCGAGTCCTGGTGTTCAAGGGTTCGAACCGGCCGATCGCACAGCAGGTCGCTTGGTTTGTCGGCATCAACGCAATCAGCCTGCTGCAGACTTTGGGCATCAGCATCGTTCTCAAGCGCTGGGCCCTGCCTGCACTGTCGTGGCCACTGGATATCCCGTTGAGCGCACATATGGTCGGCGTAGCCGTCCCGATCGTAACGGCTTATCTCGGTCACAAACACTTCACATTCGCACGCCGCGGGACCGATTGAACCTGAACGATAACGCTGCACCCCCCTTCGGCGCGAAGTAGACTAGGGGGTCGTCCCCTTTGTCACCGATGAATGGAAGCCTACCCCAGTTCCCCGCTGCATCTACTGCGCAGCCTGCGCCATAATCGCGGCTTGGTCGTGGCCCTGGCCGCCCGAGAAATTGCAGCCCGCTACCGCGGGTCCCTTCTGGGGCTGGCTTGGGCGCTGGTGCAGCCGATTTTCATGCTGGCCATCTACACCTTTGTGTTCAGCGAGGTCTTCAAGGCGCGTTGGCCTGGGGGCAGCGGCTCGCGCACCGAGTTCGCCCTGGTCCTTTTCAGTGGCCTGCTGGTGTTCAACCTGTTCTCGGAAGTATTCAACCGCGCTCCCACCCTCATCGTGGGCAACGCGAACTATGTGAAGAAGGTCGTCTTCCCGCTCGAAGTGCTGCCATGGGTGAGCGTGCTCACGGCCATGTTCAGCCTGGCCGTGAACCTGGTGGTGTGGCTGCTGTTCTATCTGGTCTCGACGGGCCTGCCGCCGGTGACCGCCCTGCTCGCTCCGGTGGTCATGCTGCCGATGGTCCTGTTCATGACCGGCGTCGCCTGGCTGCTGTCGGCACTGGGCGTGTTCCTGCGGGACACCGCACAGATCACGGCGATCATCACCACCGCAGTGATGTTCCTGACCCCCATCTTCTATCCGATCGACGCGATCCCGGCCTCACTGCGGCCGTTCCTCAACATCAATCCACTGGCGCCGATCGTCGCTCAGATGCGAGATGTCCTGATCTGGGGCAAGGGCTTGGACCCGGTGCTGTACCCCATCTGCCTGCTGGTTTCAGCATTGGTTTTCGTCGCCGGCTTCGCCTTCTTCCAACGCACACGCAGGGGGTTCGCCGATGTGCTCTGACATCGCGATCCAGGTGCGTGACCTGGGAAAGTGCTTCAACATCTACGAAAAGCCCGCTCACCGCCTGATGCAGATGCTCTGGCGTGGCCGTCGGCAGTACTACCGCGAGTTCTGGGCACTCCGCGAAGTGGGCTTCACGATCCGTCGCGGTGAGACGGTCGGCATCATTGGTCGCAACGGCGCCGGCAAGTCCACGTTGCTACAGATGATCTGCGGCACCCTCACCCCGACCGAGGGCGAGATCACCGTCAATGGCCGGGTCGCGGCGCTGCTGGAACTCGGGGCCGGCTTCAATCCGGAGTTTTCCGGCCGCGAGAACGTCTACCTGGCCGCTTCGCTGTATGGCGTCGATCGCGAGACGGTGTCCAAGCGCTTCGATGCCATCGCGGCGTTTGCCGATATCGGCGCCTTCATCGAACAGCCAGTAAAGACCTACTCCAGCGGCATGTACGTCCGGCTGGCGTTCGCGGTAATCGCGCACGTGGACGCCGACATCCTCATCATCGATGAGGCATTGAGCGTGGGTGATGCCTACTTCCAGCAGAAGTGCATGCGTTTCCTGGCCGGCTTCCAGCGCCAGGGTGGCACCCTGCTGTTCGTCAGCCATGACATGGGTGCGGTCAACGCGCTGTGCGCATCCGCCGTGCTGCTTCGCCGTCAGGCAGGGCACTACCTCTGCGATGTAGGCAGCGCCCGCGAAATTTCCGCTATCTACCTCCGGGACCTTTACGCTGATCGCATGGAGGCTCCCGAAGCCGTGGGTCCGCAATCAGCACGACCGGGCAACTATCAAGCAGCCAACGTGCAGGCCACCCGCTTCCATGCTGGCAGCTTCCGCACTGGGGCCGATGGATTCGGAGCAGGCGGCGCGGTGATCGAGCACGCTGTGTTCACCGATGTGGATGGCAATGCGCTGACCGAGTTCACCTCCAACGATGACGTCCACCTCTCCATCACTGCACGCGCAGGCAAGACACTTACCTATCCGGCAATCGGCTTCATGCTGAAGGATCGCAAAGGGCAGTTCGTCGTTGCGGAGAGCTCGGACAGCTACCTGCGGGAGGAGGCCATCTCAGTCGAGGCCGGAAGCACATTCACCGTCGCCTTCCAGATGCGCCTGCCGCGGCTCGTCCGTGGCGAGTACAGCCTGGATGTAGCCTTAGCCGAAGGCCCCGGCGATGATCACGTCCAGCATCATTGGCTGCACGACGTAATCGTGCTGACGGCCCTCAATTCCCAGCTTGTTCACGGCATTTCCGGTGCGCAACCGCTGGATGTCTCGTTCCGAACGTCGCACAGCACATGACCACGATCAACGGGCGCCATGGCGTCTTCGAAACCCTTCAGGGCGACTCTGTCGTCGCTGATTCGCTCCGCTGGTATGGCGAATGGGCTGAAACAGAGCTGGACCTTCTGCGCCGCTTTGTCCCGACGGGCGGCGTGGTGGCCGATGTGGGCTCCTTTATCGGCACCCACGCCATCGCACTGGCGCGCGCAACCGGCACGTTGGGGCAGGTGCTGGCGTTCGAACCCCGCCGCAATACGTTCGCGGTACTTGGCCGCAACATCCATCGCAATGCCCTGGATGCTGTCATCAAAGCCCGGAACGTGGGAGTATCCGACCAGCCGGGCACGATTCACCTGCTTGATCCGGAGGAAGGCAGTCAGAACCTGGGCAGCTTGGCCTTGGTAGATCAGGGGGGCGGCTACGAGGTCGACCTGATAACCCTCGACATGCTTGAACTGCCGCGACTGGACCTGATCAAGATCGACGTCGAAGGCATGGAGGCAAATGTCATCCGTGGCGCGCGACAAACACTCGGGCGCTGCCGACCAGTGGTGTTCGCCGAATGCAACTCGGTCAGCGGCGCTGCGTCAACGCTGGCCGCGTCGGAACACTTGGGCTATCGCGCATTCGGATCGATCTATCCCGCGTACAACCCTGACAACATCAACGGCTGCCCAGATAACTTCTTCGGTAGCAACGCCGAATGCGCGCTGTTCCTGGTGCCAGAGGAGCGCGTGGATGACCTGCCTCTGCAGGACATGCGCGCGATCAACACTCTGGAGGACGTGGTGGCTCTGCTGCTCGAAAAGCCGCAGTACCTGCCAGAGATGCTCCCGGATGCCCCGGAGGTAAAAGCAGTGCGCCGGCAGGCACCGCGCGCCGTCGACGCAGAGGCGCAGGTTCACCCGCCACTGCACGTGGTGGTCCCCTTCTATCGCAACGAACAGCTTGTTGCACCGCTGATGCGTGGACTGCGCAACGTCGCCGGCGAGCTGGCCGCAGCACACGCATCAGTCTGGTTCTACAACGACAGCCCTGGGCACGAGGGCCTGGTGCTTGCCCTAGATGAGGCACTGCAGGCCGGCCTGGAGGGCGTACCGCTCGAGGGCATCGCCAACGAGGACAACCTTGGCTTCATCGGCACCTGCAACCGCGCGTTCGCCCGTGCGATCGCAGAGGGCGCCGACGTACTGTTGCTCAATTCCGATACCGAAGTGATGCCCGGCGCAATCGCCGAAATCCTGGCCGTCGCCGGGCTAGATCCCATGTTCGGTTTCGTCTGCCCTCGCAGCAACAATGCCACCCTGGCCAGCCTACCCCACTCGCTCGAGCACAAGGATGTCACCGCCGACGAAGCCTTCGCCCGCTTCGCGCCGCTGGCACGAAGGCTGCCACGCTGCACCCTGGCGCCGACCGCCATCGGCTTCGCGCTCTGGATCCGTGGCACGTTGCTCGCCGAGTTCGGCTTGTTCGACACAGCGTATGGCAAGGGCTACAACGAAGAGAACGACCTGATCATGCGCGCCAATCGCGCAGGCTATCGGGCGGTGCTGGCCAACCATGCCTTCGTATGGCACCAGGGCGAGCAGTCCTTCACCACCACCCAGCAGCAGCGAAGCGAGCGTGACGCACACAACGGGGCGTTGCTGCGCGCGCGTTATCCGGAATACCCGAAGCTGGTCGAACGCTACTATCACTCACCCGAGTACCGTGCCGAGACGTTGCTGGAGGCGCTCGAACCAACGGATTCGCCGCGAACGATCGCATTCGACTTCTCCTCGTTCGGCGCCTTCCACAACGGCACGTTCGAGTCGGGGGTGAAGCTGGTCGCTGCGGCACTACGCTCGTGGCCCGACGAAGTACGCATCGGCGTGATCATGAGTCTGGAGGCATGGGACTTCCACGGCATGCCGGGGCTGGCTGGCCTGACCCGGCTTGAGCCCGGCCAGAGCAATGGGCAGGCGGCAGCCGTCGTGCGCATCGGCCAGCCCTACCAGGTGGACGTACTCACCCGGCTGTTCAGCACGGCTCCGGTAGTAGGCATTTTCATGCTCGACACCATCTCCAGCGACTGCGGATATCTTGCGCTGGACATGGATGAGGACATCTGGCGCTTCGCGCTGGAGAACATGAGCGTGCTGTTCACCAACTCTGCGTTCACGCTGGATCGCATCCGCCAGCGCTATTCGATCGCCCCCCACGTGATGCAGAGCGTGTCGCGCCATTCATTGGATCCGGCTGATTATGCCGAGCACGAGCCGGGCGCGGCAGCCGGCAACCATATCCTGGTGATCGGTAACCACTACGCACACAAGTTCGTGAAGGAAACGGCAGACGCATTGGCCGATGCCCTGCCGGGCCGCAGGATCATCGCAATCGGTTACCCGCAGGATGTGGAGCGATCAAAGGACATCGAAGCATTCCAGGCCGGCCATATCGATGACCAGACGTTCCGTGCGTTCTATCGCGATGCCGAGCTGGTGGTGTTCCCGAGCCACTATGAGGGCTTCGGTTTCCCGGTCCTGCATGCACTGGCGCACCACCGCCCGGTGTTCGTGCGCGATACCGGGCTGAACCGGGAACTGGCCGGCCAGATAGCCACGTCAGCTAACATCCACCGCTATGAAACCACCCGCGAACTGGTCGCACGCCTCGGCGCCGGCATCCCGGCCTGGAGCAACCAACGACGGCCAGGCGAAACGGATGGATGGCGGCGTTCAGCTCTCGAGGTCTACGCCACCCTCAACGAGGCTATGCGTCGCGTCGATGCGACGCAGGTCGCCACAGCCCTGCGCCGACTGGATGGACTGGCCGCGACATTGCCTCCTCCGTCGCTGCGTACCACCGGCCAGCGTACCGGCGTCCGCTTGGGTCGCATGATTGACAGGCTGTTGCGTGTTCCGGGAATGTCCAAGCTGGCGCGCGGACTTGCTCGGGTGTATCGCGGCACACGTGGCTGATGATGGATCGTGCCAGCACCCATGCTGGCACGATCACTGGCAGATCAAGGCATCGCCGCCGACAGGCGGAGGCGGATGTGGTAGCTTTCGCTAGCCTGTTCCACAGCCCCCCCTTCCATGTCCCGGATAGACCTGATCCATGGCCCTTGCTGAAAAGCTGCTACCTAATCCGGACAAGAACATTCCCTTCCTCGACGCGGTGCGCGGAATCGCCGTGCTCTTCGTTCTGGTGCGTCATGCCTGGGGCCTTTCATGGTCGCCATCGGCAAGCATCGCAGGCATCGAGCTGTCACGCATCATCGTAATGATGTCCTCGGGTGTGGACCTGTTCTTCGTCCTCAGCGGCGTCCTGCTCTCCACCCGCTTCCTGCGCGCTGATGCAAATGGCAAGCCGGCGCCCGAATACCTGCCCTACATCAAAGCACGCATCCTTCGGATCGGCCCACCCTACTGGCTGGTGCTGTTCCTCGTGGTCCTGTTCTACACCCCTGTATTCATTCCACAGGAGAAGGTCTGGAGCACGACCGGCGCAGCCATATTCATCAGCCACCTGGCATTCGGCCAATCGCTGTTCCTGTTCTCCTTCGGCGCTTACAGCGTAGGGACGCCCTTCTGGACGCTGACCATCGAGATGCTTTTCTATCTCGTGCTGCCACTGGTGGTCCGTGCCTTCTACCGCGGCCGATGGTGGCAGGGCATTCTTGCGGCCTTCCTGCTCAGCAGCGTGTGGCTATACCTGTGCCGCTACCACCTCGATGGCTTGGTTGATTTCCTCCAGCGGCATACCTTTGGCCTCGGTTGGTCGAGCGAGGGCGTCCGTTTCTTCCTCAGCCACCAGATCCTGGGCTATCTACCTCACTTCGCGATCGGCATCGGCATCAGTGCGCTGCTGCTGAAGCCACGCACGCACCCCTTGCTGAACGAAACCGCCGGCTTGCTTTATGCACTGCTTGGGGCTGCGCTGCTGCTTGCGCTCATGTTCAAGCTCGGTGGCCTGTCTTTGGCCTACGGATTCCAGGATCCCACGGCCTACTTCCGAGCAAATGATCGGGCTGCACGGCTGTTCTACTACTTTGAATCAATGCCGTTTGCCGTCGCGTACGGCCTCATCATCCTGGGCCTTTCGCTTGGCAGCAGCATGCTCAAGCGCAGCTTCGCCAGTATTCCAGGACTGGCATTGTTCGGCGTGCTGGGGTACTCGATCTACCTGATTCACATGCCGCTGCTGTACACCATGAACAACCACTACTGGATCGCTGCGGAAACGCATCCCTGGTGGCATTTGGCGAAGTTCCTGACCGCGGGAACCGGCGTGATCCTGCTGCTTTCGCTGATCCTGTTCCTGACCGTCGAAAAGCCTTCGATGATATGGTCCGCACGCGCCAGCCAACGCGTGCGGACGCCCCCACGGCCCAGTGCAACGGAGCATTGAGCCGCAAAGACCGCGATCCGGCGATGTCAGATCGTCGCCGGATAGTTTCCAAAGCCGGGGCGAGCCACCGAAGCGAATTCGGCCGACAGGGACTCCGCCACGCTCCCGCGATCGAACAGGTTCAATACAGAGGGCTCCGCGCCAAACACGGAGCGGATCTGCGCCCCCAAGCCTCCGGATGCCAGCTTCATGGGCAGATGGAAGCCGCGGAACGATGCCACTACCTCGCCTTGCACTGCGTCGGGTGAGAACTGAACAATGACCTGGCTCCCGTCACTGCGATCGCGCGCCACCCAGCCTACATCAATGCCGTAGCCGAACTGCCGGCCCGCGCTGACCACCAGCTTGCGGATCGCATCCTCATGCGCCCTGGCCAGCACACCAGACTGTACGAATGCGTCCACCTGTTGGCGGAACAGCGGATAGCGCAGATCGATGATCGCCTCATTCCCGGGTACCGTGGTCGCATTGGGCGACACGATGCCCGCGTCCAGATTGGAACCACGTCCGTGGTGGAACACGTAGGTCCCCGGCGCCAGAGCGATGCGGTACCCGGCCGCCAGGCTTCGCAGGCTCCAGTCCGTTTCTTCGCAGTAACCACGACCGAAACAAGGGTCCATGATCCCGACCTCGCGCACGACATCGGTTGAGATCAGGATGCAGAAGGAAATACCTGCCGGAATATCCATCGCTGCGTTGCCGAAATGACCCGCCAGACCCGCATGCACCCAATCCACCACACCCTGGTCATGCAGGAAGCGGTTGGGATCTTCATTCGGCAGCGAATAGATCGAAACGTTGTTGGACCAGGCAGTGACCGAACCGACGCCTGGCTGCCGGGAAACCTCCAGCATCTGCCCCATCAGGTCGCGCGGATACAGCACGTCCGAATTGCTGATCACCACGTAGTCATAGCCACGCTTGACCGCAGTCAGCATGCCAAGGCTCACGTTGCGCGGAATGCCCAGGTTGCGCGGCGTCCGGTAGTACATGACGTCGCGCTCACGACAGAACTCAGCCAGTTCCTCACTCCAACCCGGCTCAGGACTGGCATCGTCCAGCACCAGTACGTCGATCTGTGCGTGCGTCTGGTCCATGCGAATCGCACTTTCAATGGCTGCGGGCACAAAGGCCCGTCCATTGTAGACGGTGATGCAATGCAGGATGCGTGGCCTCGCCATCAGAGGAACCGCCGCAGCTTGCCGCTGAAGATCGCCGCAATCTGCACCGCGCGCGACGACCGCACGCGCTCGAACCGCTCCTGCAGTTCAGCATGCTCGGCAACGAGAGCTGGCGGAACCACTGGTACAACCCGATGTGTGGCCTGCTCCACCTTGACGCGCTCCAGTTCGGAACGTGCGCTGATCAGTTCACGGCTCATCGACGTCAAGCGCGAGGTCAGGTCCATTACACGGGCGTTGGCGACTTCGAAGTCGATCAGCGCCTGCTCCAGGGAAATTCCATCTAGGTCAGTGGTATTCATGCGTTCAATCTTCCATTAATGGCGCGGTGCGCCAGCCAGGATCTGGCGGTAGGCGTGGACCAGGTCAGTGGCGGTTGCGTCCCAGGTCAGCGGGGCACCACTTGCAAGGATGTGACGGATGTTGCGTGTGCCCTGCTGCGGATCTTCCAGCAACTGCTGGCAGTAGTCGGCCATGTGCTCCGGGTCCCAGTCGCGCGGCAGTTCCGGTGAATCAATCAGCTCACGCAGCGGCCCGAAGTTCACGTGTGCCGTGGGTGTGCCCATGGCTGCGGCCTCAAAGGGCACCAAGCCGAATCCCTCGGCGGATGTTGGATACAGCACGATGGCCGCATGGCGCAGCAGCCAGTTGCGCGTGGCACTGCTGACGTCCGGCAGTACCAGCAGCGCATCTTCGTCCGACGTCCGCCTTGCCAGAGCCTCTTCCTGCCGGGACGATCCCTTGGCAACGACGGCACCTGCCAATACCAGCCCGATGGCATGCCCACGCTTGCGCAGGGTGTTCCAGGTACGGATGGCCAGGTCACGATTCTTGTGCGAGTAGCTGGCGCCAAGCACGAGCAGGAAGGGCATCGCGGCCATGCCACGAGCCACCAGCTCCGCCGGAATCTGTTCCACATCGGTATCCGCCAGGTGATCGCCGCCATTCTTCGCAATGTAGATACGCTGGAGGTCGATCGGCAGCCGCTCTTCAACGAGGGAATCGCGGGTGTCGGCAGAAATGGCGACGATCGCATCAGCGTTGCGCGAAGCAGTCTCGATGTTGCCGCGGTACTGCAGCCAACGCTCGCCGCTGTCGTGGTAACTGCCGATGCGATAGGCAATCAGGTCCTGCAAGGTCACCACCGTGCGCTTGGCGAGTTGGCGCCAACGATCCCACGGAATCAGGCTGTCGGGTTGGAAGGGGCGATGCAGTATGTCCACTTCGTCAGCACCCTCGAAGCGAAGGTTCGCCGCATTGCAGAGGTTGACCTTTGGCTGCAGCATCAGGTCGGCGGCATATACTGGCAGGTGACCGTGCGGCACGGCCAGGATCACCCGGCTGACATCTTCGCGGCGCAGCAACGCGCGCACCAGCGCCAGCGTCTGCACCTGGGTTCCCATCTCCATCGGCCCCAGACAGGAGCCATCGATCAGAATGCGCAGCCCCTGCACCTTCGACCTAGCAACGTCCAAGGCGATTGCCAACGGCGATTTCGCCGATGAACGAAGCTGGTCATGCAAGGCCGGGAAACTGGCATCCGCAGCATGCAACGATGCGCGCGATGCCGGATCTTCGGTCGCTTCCACGGGAGCACCCGTACCCGTCCACTGCGCGGTCACATAGCTGCCAGCGTCAAGCACATGGCGGAATCCACGGCGCGCACTGCGCAAACCGAACTCGGCCAGTGACAGCGACACGAGATTGTCGCGCTGGTCGTCCAATCCTCCCAACGCACGCAGAACGGACGCGTTGACCAGCACGACCGGCCCCACCGGAACCTGCAGCGACACCGGCCCACTGTCCGGCAAGCTCTGCCGGAGGCGCTCGCACACTGCCGCTTCATCCATACCACCGATTCCATAGGGCGTGGGCGAATTACGGTAGGGGAAGCTCAGCGCTCCAGCAGCATTGGACAGGAACGATACCGATGCGATACGCGGATCGTCGCGCATCCAGGCAAGCGCCCGCTGCAGCAATGCAGGCGGCACCGCCACCGGAGAGCCGGCCACGAGCACCGCTTCGAGACCAGGATGCTGTTCGAGCACACTGGCCATTCCCGCCGACAGCGTCCACGTCGGCATGAGCTGTGCCTTGGCACCCTTGAAGCAGCGCTCCGCGTTTACGTTGTCCCAAGCAGCAATGAAGCAGCCGTTGCTGTCATACAAGTTGTCCAGCGAACGTACCGAATCCAGCCAGTCCCTCGGTGAACCCGTGATCGCCGCCAAGGTGACGACAGCGCAGGGCTCGTCCATGGACGCCGACTGGCTCATGCGTACCCCCGCTCGATCAGCCACTGGCCAACGCGGCGTGCGCCTTCATCGAAGGACACCTGGGCATGCACATCCAGAGAGGCCGCCAGCGGCGCCGCATCGGCAACCGCCCAGCGCACGTCGCCATCGCGGAACTTTCCGCAGACCACCGGGGCCGGGGCGTCGTGCATGGCTGCGATCGCCCGGGCGGCATCGGCAATGGTGGTGACCACGCCGCTGCCAACGTCAAGAGTACGTACACTCGACGGCGGACTGCGCAGGCCTGCGATCAAGGCAGCCACCACGTCGTCGATGTAGACGAAATCACGCCCGATCAATCCATCTTCGTAGATATCCAGCGCCTGCCCCTTGCGCGCCAGGCGGTGGAACAGCGTGATGATGCCGGTATAGGCATTGAAGGGCGACTGGCCCGGCCCATACACGTTCTGCAGGCGGAAGACCGACAGCGGCACCTGCATCGCACCACACCAGGCTGCAAGGATGTGCTCCTGCGCCAGCTTCGTGCCGCCATACACGCTGGTCGGGGCCGGGAACACAGTGTCTGCGCGATGCGGCAGGGGCTGCGCCGGACCGGTGGCCGAAGGGGAGACCGCGTCCCATTGTGCCCGCGCCAACACGGTATGCGAGCGCGGCGGCGGATAGAACGTCGTGCCATCGGCATCCAGCCATGCGCCTTCGCCATACACCGCGCGGCTGGACGCCAGCAGCACATGGTCAGGCACCAGATTGCGGGCCGAGAACGCATCGATCATTGCCGTGGTTCCCACGACATTAACGTGCGCGTGGCGCGACGCCTCGGTCAATGACTGCCCAGTGCCGGTTTCTGCCGCAAGGTGAACCACGATGGACGGATGCCAACGGTCCAACACCTGCTCCCACGTCCGCATTTCTGTCACATCGCCAATGTAAAGTTCGGCGCTGGGATCCAAAGCATCCGGGCGGCGGGATTCTGCGTGAATCTGTGGATGCAGGTTGTCGACCGCAACGATCGGCAATCCAAACTGCTTGAGGTGCGCGGAGAGTGCGCACCCGATGAAACCTGCGCCACCTGTGACGATTACTGCTTTCTGCATTGTCATCAATTCCTTGTTCGTTCTAGTGGCCGTTGCCACGCAATATCTTTCAGTCGCGGGATAGCAGCAGATCTACCTGGCCCGAAGGGCCGGCAGTTGCGCAGTGGCGAAGAATCTCGCCGTTGTTCAATTCTTGCAGCGAGCCGTCGCCTATCACCAGCAGGCGCAGGCCGAACGCACGATAGGCATCCAGCGCCTGCAGGGGATCGATGTGTTCGGCACGCAGCAGCGCCGGGCTGAATTCGACGACGATGCGTATGCCCGGCGATCGCGCGATCACGCCAGCCATGCCGCGAAGCACCTGCAGCTCGTACCCCTGCACGTCGATCTTGACGACGTCAGCCTGCAGCTCCGGATACAGGTCATCAAGACTGATGCAAGGCGCCAACATAGCCACTGCATCGTCATCCACGCCACGGGTATCGCCCAGATTGTTCAGCGCGCTGCGCAGCCCGATGACACCGCGTGCCTCACCCAGCGCACAGGCATGCACGCGGACGCGATCACCGTGCGGCCAGACGTTGAGCCGAAGCAGATCACTCATCTTCGGCTGCGGCTCGAAAGCCAGGGTGCGCAGCGCCGGATAACGCTTGGACAGCAAGCACGAAAAATAGCCCACGTTCGCGCCGACATCGATGAACAGACCATCGCTTCGATTCTTGGCGGCGTCCAGCAGGATCTGGCCTACGGCGGGATCCCACTGTCCACTGTTTCGCGCATGTTCCCGCATGACCAGATCATCAAGCGGGAACCAGAGATCGCCCGCGTCAGTGGCAACGCGCTCTACCGGCCAGTCCTGGATGCCTTCAGGCACACGCGACGCGATGGTTTCTCCCTTGCCACGGTCATATGCGTTCATCTTCTGCTCCAGGTTGCAGTCACCACCCAGCCGCGCCCAGTGGCGCGGCGCTTATGCCGCCAGCGCCCGCTCCAGATCCACCTGCAGATCCCCCAGATCCTCCACACCCACGCTCAGCCGCACCAGCGCATCGCTGATGCCCAGCTGCTCGCGGCGTGCCACCGGGATCGAGGCATGGGTCATCACCGCCGGG
>Ga0157373_10000822_pt1 | contig 24068 bp, 22 predicted proteins | sample C65metaG_FD_113460 | JGI IMG/M metagenome (GOLD analysis project Ga0157373, IMG submission 113460) | Corn rhizosphere microbial communities from Kellogg Biological Station, Michigan, USA - C6-5 metaG | ecosystem: Host-associated > Plants > Roots > Rhizosphere > Soil | place: USA: Michigan... | reverse complement strand
TCGAGTTGGGCGAGTTCGGGGGGGACCGCTGGAAGATCGTCTGCCTGAGAATGCTCATACACAGAGTATCGTGTCATCAAGTCGTCTATCAGATCACAATCCTCCTGAGTGATGTTACTTAGCTGCCTCAGTAGCCCTTTGGTCATCACTTCCCTGCGGAATCGCAGCACGACACTGTTCAGCATTACCACCTCAACAGTGCGCTCCACGATGATCCTGAAGTCACTGCAAACACTCTTGGCCATGAGGTCGTAGCTTTCAGCATCGCCCTCTGCCTGGTGCCTCTTGAGTTGGGCTAAGTTCTCATTAAGCAGCTTGTTGATAGCCGGCTTCGGTTTCGAGTCTCGAGCACTTTGTCCCGTCAGAATGCCAGATGTTTTGTCGAGACGTCGAAGCGTCTGAACGTTAAAGACGATGTCTTGTATATCTGGATGTTCCTTCACTTTCTTTACTGCGGATTCCAGAAGTGTCACCAGCGAAAGCCTGTGGGTGAAGATGATGACCTGGCGGGACTGCGCCAAATCTACAAGGCGCGAGACAACTCGCTCCTCAAAATCTTGATCGAGTGAGGAAATCGGGTCGTCGAAAATAAAGGGAGCTACTTGATTGGAGCCAGTAATATCAGCTAGGAATGCAGCCAACGCTACAATTCTCGTTTCGCCCTCACTGAGAATTTGTTCTGGTGGGCGGGCTCCTTTCGCGCCAACGAGTGTCAGTCCGAATGTGGTTCTGCCTTTACCGACTGTTTTGCTCTGAGGGGCTACAGGCAACCTCGAGCCGCCTAATAGCTTCAGTTCGGCGGCGAAGCGAGTTTGATATCCTGCCTCCACCTCGGATTTCGCCAACTCGTTGTTCTTGGTAGTAAGCGTGTTGGTTGCAGCAAGCCGGATGGCTTTCCCGTACTGGTCAACAGCCAACAACCTGTCCCGTTCGGCAACGACTGCAGGTTTGTTTTGCGACAGCCATTGCACAGCCTTCAACTTACGAAGTTGCGCCTCCATTTGCTGTCGTTTGCCGTCTTGAGAAAGCTCGTTCAACGACTTTTCTTCACCAACTAACTGATCTGTTACTTCTGCCAGTGCTTGATCTATTAGTGACCAGTCGAATGGGGTCAAATTTTCGATTTTTTCAGCGGTCTCGAGATCTGAACGTCTTTTCACCAAAGTTTTATGTAGTTCGATGGCCTGCTTTTGATCCAGTTTGATCAGGGCCATATGAGCTAACCAGTCCTGTTCCTTCGGTGATTGGGGTAAGGCCTGTACAAAGCCCTTATGTTTGTCTTCTGCTTGTTTTGCGCTTAACTCCAAACCTTCGGTAACAAATTGCTCAAAGTGGGTCAACCGATGGCCAGCATCCTCACTGAGCTCTTGCTGGCAGAGCACACACCTTGCCTGCTCACCCACAACAGGAAATGGTTGACCAGGGTAAGCATGAATTTGAGAAAACAATCGTGCTTGGGCCCATAACTGTTGCCACACCGCTTCGCCGACTCCTTCGAGTGGAGTTTCGGAAAAAAGTTGTTGAGCAAATTTCTGAGCCGCTTGCCGCTTGCCCTTTGCATCAGCACTGGCACTTACGATGATCTGCGCTGTTTCGTTGGAGAGCTTATCCTTGAGTTGGCTCATAGCTAGCCGAACTGTTGCCAACCCCTGCTTTTCTTTCGTGATTGATGCCAGTCGCCCCGCCACGTCCTTCTGGGCCAGCGCACCTTCTGTGATAATCCGCTCAGCATCTTGCTCGGGAGTGTACGTACAGAATCTGTCGATGACGGCATCAGTCGTTGCAGGCTTAATACTCGCTAGCCACTTACGTTCCTCAGTGATTTCCAAGTCCGCTGGGAATTGTGGCAATACGCTCAGCAACGCATTCTTCGATGCGGTGAGGTGCTGATTAACCCTGTCTGACACGGCGATCAATGACGCAACAAATTTCATTTGGCTTGGCTCGTAGCTGGCCTCGTTTTTACCCATGTACTGGGTGGCCGTTCTGGAGTCAAAAATCTGGGCGTGACGAAGTAAAGGATCTGCACCCTGTGCCAGCGTCCATTCAATAGTTCCTTTCTTTTCTCCTGCCGATACTAGGAAATTAGCCTTGCAGGCCTCAGGTTCTTCAATGAAGACGTTAGGGTGAATTTCGTCTTTTGACCTTGAGCCGCATGCCTGTTTCAGGAGGCGTGCATATCCGCTTTTTCCTGAACCATTTTGACCGTAGAACACTGTGATGTTGCCTGAGCCAACTGGTAGTGCTGCACCTGATTTGATCGCATTCAACCCGTAGACATCTGAGATCCCTTCTATGCGTATGGCAGGACGACTGGCAGCAAGTGCCAACGAGCCTGGCGATACGGTGCAGAAGCCGGGGTCATCTTCCTTCTTCGATTCAATCATGCACAGCCGGGCGAGCTCTTGGATCTGGTCGTCTGTTGGTGGCTTCTTGGTCTCGATTAGGTTCTTGGCAGCTGTCTGTAACCACCGGCTTCTTTCGCCGAGCCAAATTTCAAAATCGTCGGCAACGGGAGCGTCTAGCCCATTCAAATCTGGTGCGACCATTGAGATCTCTCCTTGAAGACACCGCGGACGAACCGAGTATAGGCCAATAGTGGCGAATTGCTTTTGGTGCGGTTTGACCAGAAGTCCGTAAGCGTTCGCCATTAAGAATCTGTAAGGGAAAGACTTTTGCTTCTTGTCGTTAGTGGCCACTTGGGAGCGTCCGCTTTTGGCCGTTTGCAGTCCTTCGCGACAGGCAGCAAACGGCCAAAAGCGGACGCTCGGGAGTTACCGAATACGGCCAATATCAGTCGACGGAGCCGATTGCGGCTGTTCCATTTTTCTAATCCGCATTGCGCCCCGACACGTGGCCGTTCCACTCCATATCTGTAAATCCACTGGTTTTGAGTTAGCAGCGACGTTTAGGACGACTGTATCCGGCTTGTTCTAGAAGTTTACTAGCCTCGTGAATGTCGAGTGAGTACCTATCTGGATCCATTAGATCGGTGTAGAACTCTGCGCAACCGCCGACTACATGACCGCTCCAGATTGAGACCTCTCTACTTTCTTTGCGAAATAATTGAAGAAAGAAACGTTTAAAGTCAGATGTAAGAGAAAACCTAGCTCTGTAAGGGTTACCCTTGCGCAGATAGTCATCCCAATTTAGCCTAATCGGAAGGCGAAAACCTTCCATTCTAGTGGACAGGTCTAAAATGATATTAAATGTCAAAAACTCTACTCTAACTCCTAAAAGATCCTGCACCAAAATCCTATTCAATACGTTATTTCTTCCTTCGTCGGTATTGTATAAGCTGGTCCATATACTTTTTTGTGACGACTGCACCACAACAATGTGGGCTCGTTGTATCGAGCCAGAACTATCAACGACTATTGCATATTCTGCTGCACACGGTTGACGATCATTGCCAGCATAAAAAATTTGCTTCACAAGATAATCTCACTCTCTAAGCAGTCAACTCAAAAAAGCCACGAGCTTGCTTCCGAATTTTGTGTTCTGTTTTGACAGGCAACTATCCGCACTTAGAATCATTTCAAGCTGCTTTACCTCAACCAACCCCTTTTGGTATAGGTCACTCCATATGCTGTCAAGGATTTCATGATTTTCAATTAGTTCGGGCATAGCACTTGCAATAATTTGAGATAGAGATACTGAAGTTTGGTATGGTTTAACACGATTATTCTCTATAAACCACCGTTCAGGATCCTCGAAAAGCTTTAGGAGCCTAATGTGTGAAACTGTGCACACGTCTACAAAATTAAGGAAAATCTGTCGATAATCATCACTTGGGCATGTAGGTAGCGCAGAGTTTATTACGGCATTTCGTAATGCTTCGAGCTTTTCTGCCTGATGGTTCCTTAGTGAGATATTGCAAACTTCTGCAACCGTACTTATAAATGCTTCATTTTTCTTTAGCCCTGCTTCCGTTACAACCCCTTGATCTATGAGGTCGTTTAAAGCTGCTCCAATCGCAAGCATTGTTTCTGTGCGGCGCTTATTTAAAGGGGCCTCAAGTAAAGAATTAAAAATCTCCAACAACGGACTTCCAACAATGGGTACTGCACCTATGGCAACTCTTCCAATGCGGTGTAGCTTCTCATCAATTGGTTCGACTTTTGGATCAATCGCTTCAAGATTAATTTTTTCCATGATTAGAGACTCCTTGATGCCATACGGTCTATGCTAAATATTGGTATGCTTTCCGTTGTCAAGCATATCAATTTTATCCAACTCAAAGTAGTCCATCGCGGTGAGCCCCAAGTGCTAATCAAAATTAGAAAAGAGGACGCATTTATTTTTAGGATCAACCGGCTGCTTTGGGTCGATAGCAGCCACTCGCGTACGACAGCTTTCGGCCAAAAGCGGTTATTGTCTCGTCTCTGAATGGCCTAGGGCTGCGGCTTTGTCACGCGGCGCATTGGCAAGCCACAAACTTCACACAGATATGTGCCATTTGGACCACTTCTGAGGCCCTTGGTCGATACGCGCTCCCAGGATTTGGAATACGGCTGATCGTTCTCGGTTGTTTTCTCTTCACCCTGGTGGCCGCTGGGGCAAGCAAAATAGTCGTAGGTGTGCATTGCCATGATAGGGTTCTCCGTTACTTTTTCGGCCTGTAAGCCAGCATACTCTTCCCATTTTTGATCGCAGCTCTAGCAGCTCTAGCAGCTCTAGCAGCTCTAGCAGCTCTAGCAGCTCTAGTAGCTCTCTCACCAACACCGCTGAGGAGTGAATCGGCAAAAGCCGGATGCGATTCCATATAACGGAGATCAATCCTGACTTAGCTTCAACCAGTCTAGATATCTGTCGACTAATTAAAAGAGCTTATCTAGCTAGTTATGTGGTTCCTTCCTGTGTTACATGCTGATGTACGCTCATGAACTGGTGAGCAACGCGGCGAGGCTGAGCCATATCTTCGGAAGGATAGTCTTGAGGTGTTTCTAACTCTGCACCATAACGAAGATGCAAGTTTTCTACGATGAAATCCGCAGAAATTAAAGCACATACGGAGTCATACTGATTTCTCGAAAAATCCGCTGGTCTTGGAAGGCCACTTTCTACCCCCCAGGCCTCTCCAACGTAACATGCCAAGAAATCGTCTAACTGTTCAGGCTTTGAGTTAAAGTGAGGCTCCAATGTTCTACGAACGGCAGGTAGCGAGCATCCATCAATCCAAGCCCAATATAATGATGGGGCATCTTTAGGATGGCTTAAAAAGAGTGGCGAATCTTGATCTGCCTCTGCTATACGGCGGGTGAGGATAGATTTCACCAAAACTTCACCCTCGTCTGTTAGAACTCTTTTTTCTTCTGACTTATTCTCGTAGTGGCGCACCCATCGAAAACATTCCAACGCAAATCCAATGGGTGTTACTGAGTTGAATAGATGCTCAGCTTCCGTTTGGCGGTCAACACCGACTGGTATTTGCCTTAATAACCCCGCAATTAACATTCCAGCTTTAGCTCGTGTGTCCGCGACTACCATCATGCCTCGCTCTCGTGGAAGCAGATCTCCATTTAATGCAAATGTAGAAATAAGGGCTGATGCTTGCTCTTGCGTCATTGAACTTTCTTTTTGCCGCAGCCTCGTGATAAGTCGTGGTAACGCTTGTCGTATCGCGAATGCTTCGAGCAAAGCACGTCTATCAGTTCCGGAGGCAGACGGAACTGCCTCACACAGCCCAGCAATGTGAGCATCTGGTACATCACCAATTGGTACGCTGTACGTGAAATACCGCTTGAAATATTGACGAGATGCCACCTTTTGATCCTTGGACCAGCCTTCATCCCATTCACTACCATAAATAGAACGGCCGATGCGTGGGAACAGCGGTTCTAGGAGTCTGGATTTTAAGGTCTCGCGCTCGTCAATCGTTAGATCTGGAGTAGCGTTCTCTATCAAGTTATTAATTCGATCTGACATCTCCTGGCGATTTTGGCGGATTTCCTGATTTCCACCGCGAAGAAAAAGTTCGGAATTTTCTCGTATTGCATTATAGAGGCTAGGATGAATTATCCGTATCCCTTCAATGAGCATGAGGTCTACAGGATTAACTTCATTTTTTAGAATAGGTAATGCGAACATCAGCGCATTGGATAGTAATTTTGCACGGCGCGGTGTTTCGAGCTGAGAGAGTAACGCGTCATCAAAATGCCTAATAAAAGCGTCAACTTGTGGCTGGGTTAGTTCGATTTCAGCCTGATTTAGCGCGTTCTGAATACCCTCCAATGCAATTTGTCGTAAGCTGTTCTCGTCCGCCGGAGGTAGGTGAAGTGGAACTTGAATGATTTTCTCAAGGAAAGCGCGACCGGCAGCAGCTCCGCCTGCACCATAGCGTTCTCCTAGTGCAGCAGAAACTACAGCGGCGTCAAAGGCAAGCACATAAGAAGTGTGTCTAAAACTAGCTGATAGCTTGACTAGTTTGAATACTGCGTGGGTTTCTTCGCGATCTAAGCGGTCAATGTCATCGATGAGAATGACAAGCCTTTTTTTTGCCTCATCAAGCATCAACTCTATTCGCTTTCTAAGCTCATCCAATCCTACATTGGACATGGACTCACCAAAGCCTTTGAATGTTTCCCCCGGTGAAATCTCGACTATCCCACCGACGGTTAGCGATGCAAGTGATAAAACGTTACCGTATTTTTTTAATAGCTCGCCCGCCTTTTCTTTCATGCTGGGTAACGACTTACCCATGGCTTCGGCAAGGGTCGCAAAGAAACCACGTAGAAGTAGATCTTCGTTTTGGAAATGCCAAGGGTTGAATCTGACGACAATCACGTTAGTGTGAGGTACAAGAGTCTCTTGCATCATCTCAAGCACTGAGGTTTTACCATCACCCCAAGGGCCGAAGAGTCCAATAACGATACTGGATGGATCGATTCTGGTGGCTATCGTCTCCGCTATGCGGCTCGCAAAAGGGGAGCGATTAAATCGATCCTCTGCCTTGCCGGTAATTGGATGGTCTGCAATATATTGGTTGTCAATGGTGTCTTCGGGTTGCGCAACATTGGCTCCCTCTTTTTCCTTGAGATCTTCTGATACGGATTCTTTCTCAGCAGCCTTTTTCTTGAAAAAATTGAACATTACGTTTCCCTTCGTTGTGTAATCGAAAGAGTGGCACGTTTTTTTGAAAAGTCATGCAATTCGATTGGCTTTTTTTGCTCCACTCCGTCGTTCGCACACTATGTGGCCCAAGCCACACGACGTTCGGAGAGGCCAGAGAACATTAAATTTATAAATCTAGTTCTTGGCCCTAGATTACTAATGAATGTCCGCTTTTGGCCGTTAGCGGCCACTTGCCTTTTAAAGTTGGATCGACCTTTACGGGCTCGAAGTGACCATCTCGAAAGCGTAACAAGAAGTTATCGAGTTGCCGCGCACCCTTCGGCCATGTGCACTGTCACGCGTCCCATCCATCTTGCTCAAGATCGTCCAAAACGGATTCATAGAACGCCAATCCTAATTCTGCGTATGTCTGGACTGATGCCAGCATGATGTCGTGGCCCGCATGGGTACTCGGCACAGCATAGGTTTGATCTCGATTTTTCACCGTCCTTAGACGAAGCTCGGCCCTTACTGCCCTCCTCTGATAGCCCGGTGGTGGTGGCACGTCCATCGTGACGCCGTTTATCGTGATTTTCGGGTTGCGTACTCGCATCTCGGGATCTCTAGTCGAGACGTTCTCGAAACCACCTGGCATAACGTCAGTCGTTTCTTCATGTCGATGTTCGTCCGCATGACGAGCTTGGGAAAGGTATCGGATTAACTCATCAGACTTTAAAGCAGTCTTTACACGCTTCACGTGTGGCGAATTGAAGAACTTGGGGTCGCCCTTCAAGGCAGATTCAGTCTTGTTCCAGAAACGCGTGAGACGACCTATAAACTCTTTCCAATGTATCTCTTCTTCGTCATGACTGGGTGCCGACTTCAGCCCATCAAGCGCTTTCCTTGCAAGTGAGATTTCTTTGCGTGCCGCAACCAATTTCGTACCTGCCACGCTTTCCTCTCCGATTTATTCAGCGATGTACATACAAGCTCAGTATGCCGGAGGGGAAATTGAATCCGTCCCTTTCAGGCAGGTTTGCATCCGCAATTGGGTATCGATCCGACGTCTTAATTGGCCCTGCTTTTCTGAACGCCACTACCATCAGCTTAGGAGATCTTTTTGCCATCCACTATAGTCCGTTTCTGGCCGTATGCGGTCGCATGGGAATGTCCGTTTCTGGCCGGTAGCGGTCGCTTGTGAACGTCCGCTTCTGGCCGATTGCTGCCGGTGGCGACGGGCAGCTACCGACCCATGGCGGTCATCCCGAGGTTAGCTCCCTGCCTCACATCTGATTATTAGCTGCAAGGTGATACTCCAATCCCTAATCCCCCGACAGAACAGTGGGACGTCTGATACGGCTCCTAGCGAATCAGAACCGATGTCGATCACCGGATAGCCGTGTCATCCGCAACGCATTAAGCAGATTCGTGAAGGTGGGGGCCAATAACACGCGTAATATCGACCTAAGGATATTGATGAGCAATTTGTACTTATATGTTGATTAATGCTCACCAATCGTCAGCTCTATAACCCGTAAAATGGTGGCCACTTTGGATGGCTAACGGGGCCTCGTCCATCACGAACGGACCATGGAATATGAATCTTGACCGTGCGAACTTTGCCGATTTCGTTTATTTCCTGGCCATCGTCCGGCACGAAAGCTTCAGCCGGGCGGGCAAGGAGGTTGGCATCAGTGCGTCTACGTTGAGCCATGCCATCAAGGGGCTTGAGACGCGTCTCGGCGTTCGTCTCCTCAACCGCACCACTCGCAGTGTTACGTTGACGGCGGCAGGCGAGGAGTTGCATGGCTTTATCTGCAAACCTATGGACGAAATCGCTCAAGCAGCCGAAGCTTTGAATCGTTATCGGGATGAGCCTACCGGACGTATCCGTTTGAATCTTCTCAGTGACGCTGCCGATCTCTTGTTGGGCCCGGTGCTCCCGGTCTTTAACGACCGCTACCCGGACATGCAAGTCGATTTGACAGTCACCAACTTGATCGTCGACGTCATCGGCGGCGGGCACGATGCCGGTATTCGTTACGGCGGCACGGTGCCCGAAGACATGATCGCCCAGCGTCTGTCCCCAGACATCCGTTGGGTGGTGGCAGGCAGTCCGGAATATCTCACACGTTTCGGCGTGCCGCAGCATCCGAACGAACTTGTGCAACATCGTTGCCTGCGCATTCGCTTGGGCAATGGTGCAATGTACGACTGGGAGTTTGAAAAGGACGGTGAGCAGTTGGCAATTGCGGTTCCGGGCTGCATCACTATCGACGAGACACGCGTCGGGCTTTCGCTGGTGCGTCAGGGTGCTGGTCTGATGTACGTCCCGGAGCCTGCGATTGCCCCTCTGGTGGCGGGGGGGGAGGTGATCCGGGTGCTTGATGACTGGGCTAGCGTAGCACCGGGATTCCACATGTACTTTTCGAGCCACCGGCAGGTCCCAATGGGCCTGACGCTGTTGATCGACCTGATCAGGGAACTTAAACCAATGGGGGAGTGCCTGCCGTAGCCGCATCAGAGATCTCGATGCGGCCCGCGTTGTCAGGCTCGTTTCGAGGCGGCTATATCGATGACGAATCTATAGCGCACATCCTTATCGATAACTCGTGCATAGGCTTGGTCAATCTCGTTTGGCTTGATCAGCTTGATATCCGCAGTGATGTTGCGTGCTGCACAGTAGTCGATTACTTCCTGAGTTTCGGCGGCTCCGCCAATCAGTGATCCAGCGAATGTTTTGCGTCCAAACGCCATAAGCATTCCGCTCAACCCTTACAGGTCTTCCAGAGCGCCGACATTAACGAAGGTCGCATCCAGTTTTAGCAGGCTGAAGAACCGCTGCATGGGGTAGGCCTGCGGCACCGTGGAAATAATCAGATCGAAGTGATTGGCAATCGATCAAAGGCTGCTTCATCGCTCCACAAGATCGCCTCACGCGCACCCATGCGCTTGATGTCCTGGATTTTGCTGACCGTGGTGGTGAACACCGTCAGCTCGGCGCGCTGAGCGACACCCAGTTTCACTGCAACATGTCCCAATCCTCCTAGGCCGATGACGGCGCTTTTGCCCGGGGTTGAGGTTCCAGTGCTGCATCGGCGAGAAGGTCGTGACGCCCACTCAAAGCAGAGGCGCCATGGCCGCTAGGTTGGCGCCGAAGGCATGCGGATCGCAAAATGCTCGGCCACGCACGATGCGTTCGGAGTAGCCGCCAGACGTCATTCCTCCCAACACCTTGTCTGGGGATGCGTAGGTGAATGTCGTCCCTTTGAGACGGTTCTGTTCGCGGTCTGCCAGGCAGTTTTCGCAGGTGCCGTACGCGTCCACTATGCACCTGACGCCTGCATAATCACCCTCCTTGAATTTGCTGACCTGCGCTCCAACGGCTGAGACCTTATCGACAATTTCATGGCCAGGCACACGGTGGTAGGGTGTCTCAAACCATTCACTATGTGCGATGTGGGTATCCGAGTGACAGACGCCTGCATACTCGATGTCTATCAACACATCTTTGGGGCCCACAGCCCGGCGCTGGAACTGCATTGGCGCAAAACCCGCCCTGGTGCCGTAGGCACGGACGCTGGACGGACCTGTAAGTTGTGCAGGCTCCAAAGCCTAGGCTACTGACTCACCTGCTCCGCTCAGCAAGGGAGCTCCCACCATCAATATTTTGCGCCGACTCATGGCCGAAGGCGTCGCGTCGGAGGTCTTCTCTTCACTCATGCAGCTTCGCTCCTTAGGTTTTCTTGCGGCCAGCAAATACATCGTTGACCACAGGCACTGCGGTAAACACATTCGGCCATCCGGTGTAGAACGCCAGTTGTGTCAGCACCTCAGAGGCTTCTCCCTGAGTCAGCCCGTTGTCCATGGCTCGGTTGAGGTGTGCGCCGAGCTGTGCGATCTGCCCGGTGGCGATTAGAGCGCTGACCGTTATGAGGCTTCGATCCCGTGGGGCGAGCCCGGGTCGTAGCCACAAGTCATAAAAGAGCGCAGCGCTGGTGTAATGCACCACACCCGGTGATACCGGACCGACTGTCTTGTCGACGAAGGTCGTGCGAACTTTCTCGGATGTTTGGTCGATAGGTAGCAGCGGTGGGGACACGGGGGGGAGTTGCTCCGCTGTGACGCCGCGCTGGGCGAACACCTGCTTGGTCACCAGGATGGTTGCTGTGGCATTGCCCCAACCGGTGTAGAAGGCCAGATGGTTGATGACTTCGGAAATTTCCGAAGGCTTAACGCCGTTATCCAAGGCCAGATTCAGGTGGTACGCCAATTCGACGGTTTGCTGCTTGGAAATCAGCACTGCGAGGGTGACCAGACTGCGGTCGCGGGGAGACAACCCGGGGCGTTTCCACACTTCTCCGAGCAGCATCGATTCAGTGTTGTGTGCCAACGTTGGAGACACGGCACGCATGTCATCCAGGCTTGGAACAGGAGGTACTTGAGCCGAGTCGCCGGGCGTATGGTTGGAGCACGCGGCCAGCAACAGTGACAGTGAGGCCAGTCCGGCCTTTGCCCATTTCATCGCGACGCCTCGTACTGTGCCTCAGTGACAGGCTCCAGCCACTCCACATTCTTGCCATCCTGAGACTCCTGGATCGCAATGTGGCTCATCCCGGTCGTTGCAGTCGCGCCATGCCAGTGTTTGACGCCGGGTGGCGTCCAGATCACATCGCCAGGCTTGATGACGATTTTCTCGCCGTTTTCCTGCTGGATCCAGCCCATGCCAGCCGTGACGACCAATGTCTGCCCCAAGGGATGGGTGTGCCACACCGAGCGCGCGCCGGGCTGAAAGGTCACCGCACCTGCCGACACTTTCGAGGGGGCACGTACCGCAATCAGAGGATCGATCCGGGCGCTACCCACAAAATTTCCGGGCGCACCCATGATGGACGCCTGCTCGCCGTTGCGAACCACGTTCATGGTTTTCTCGGTGGGAATGTCGGCGCCGTAGCCAGACATCGAGGCCATCAATGTCGCGGCCAGTGTAGATAGGGTGGCGAGTGCTTTCATCGGTAAGCTCCTGCTCGTTATTCGGAGGAGCTGAAACGCTAGAGGAACATCTTCGACAGAACTACCCCTCAAATCCTGCATGAAGCGATGAGCAATGCTCATCAGTGGGCCGTCCGACCACTGCCAACGCGGCGGGGACTATTGATGAGCATTCCTCACAGGAACATCCCGATCTCGGCGGGTTATCGTTTCAATCGAGGTCGATTACCGTAACCCCATCGAACAATGGCGTCGCGTTGCCCCTTTCCAGCATTGAAGATCAAGGGTCCAGGAGACTGATCCCGCGCGGCAAGCATTCGTATTTTCCCCCGAGAGAACACACAGTGAGCAAACTGGAGTTGATTGCGCCGCGTAGTGACGTCGCGCGGGCCGATGTATCGACAAATACTGTTGAGCATGGGCTGCGGGTTCTGTTGATTCTCAGTGCATTGTTGGCGTTCGCCTCTATTTCCACTGACCTGTACCTGCCCGCGATGCCGGTCATGACGACGTCGCTGCATGCCACCAGCGGCATGATGGAACTGACGGTCAGCGGTTATCTGGCGGGGTTCAGTCTGGGCCAGCTGTTCTGGGGGCCGTTCAGTGACCGCTTCGGGCGGCGCCTGCCAGTCGCGCTGGGGTTGCTGCTGTTCATCATCGGTTCCAGCGGCTGCGCGCTTGCCGCTGACGGCTCGACGATCATTTTCTGGCGAGTTGTTCAGGCATTGGGCGCGTGCGCCAATGTCGTCCTGGCACGAGCCATGGTACGCGACCTGTACGAAGGCCAGCGGGCAGCGCAGAAGATGTCGACGCTGATGACCATCATGGCAATTGCCCCATTGGCCGGACCGACTGTGGGTGGGCAGATTCTGCACTGGTTGTCCTGGCAGGCGATCTTCTGGACGCTGGTGCTGGTCGCGCTGACGACATTGGCCAGTCTGCTGTGGCTGCCCGAGACCCTTCCAGTTCGCCGTCGAACGCCTGCTTCACCCCGTGCAATCCTGATGCGCTACGAAAGTTTGCTAAGCCACCGCAAATTCATTGGTTATGTCGCTGCGGGCGGGTTCTTTTACGCCGGAACGTTCGCATACATCGCCGGTTCTCCGTTTGCCTACATCACCTATCACCACGTCACTCCCCAATGGTACGGCGCCTTGTTTGGCGCCGGGATCGTCGGGCTGATGCTCACCAATCAGATCAACGCCAGGCTGCTCAACCGCTACACCAGCGACACGATGATGACCGTGGGTGGGTTGGTCTCTTGCGTGGCCGGACTGGTGCTCGCCATCAATACGTGGGCCGATCTGGGCGGACTGCCTCTGATGATCTGCGGCTGCCTTTTATTCGTATCAGCCACAGGGCTGGTGTTGGCGAACTCGATCTCGGGTGCGCTGAGCTGTATGCCTGAGTTCGCAGGCTCAGCCTCCGCGCTGGCCGGTGCTCTGCAATACGGCGCAGGCATTTTCGGCTCGGCGCTTGTGGCGATTTTAGCTGATGGCACACCCTGGCCGATGGGGTTGGTACTGGCCGTTTGCGGAGTGGGTTGCCTTGCCAGCGCGGTATGGGTGCTGCGCGCCCCTGACGATCACTGATCCATTTTAGAACTTGAACCATTGAAACTGAGGAACACCCCCATGAGCTTTTCATTCGAGAATCAGGTCGCGCTGGTCACCGGCGCTGCGTCCGGTATCGGTCTGGCGACAGCGCAGGCTTTTGCGCGTGCAGGTGCCGCTGTGGCATTGGCCGACGTCAACGGCGAAGCCGCGCAGGCGGCTGCCGAGGCTTTGATCGCCGAAGGTCATCGCGCCATCGGGATTCGTTGCGACGTCTCTGACATGGATCAGGTCGAAGCGATGGTCAAGGAAGCCGTCGCCGCATTTGGCCGTCTGGACGCGGCGTTCAACAACGCCGGTATCCAGAACAAACTGGCGGAAATCGCCGATGCGACGGTCGATGACTACGACAAGGTCATGTCGGTGAACCTGCGCGGCGTATGGAGTTGCATGAAATTCGAGCTGGAACACATGCGCCGCCAAGGCAGCGGCACCATCGTCAATTGCTCGTCTTTGGGTGGCCTGGTGGGTGGTGCCGAGCGTGCCAATTATCACGCGGCGAAGCACGGCGTGATCGGCCTGACCAAGAGCGCGGCTCTGGAATATGCCGCACGCAACATCCGCATCAACGCGGTCTGCCCAGGGCTGATATGGACGCCGATGGCCGATCAAATGGTCGCAGCGGGGCAGGGTGACGCGCTAGCAGGCATGACCCAGATGATCCCGATGGGGCGTCACGGCAAACCTGAGGAAATCGCCGATGCAGTGCTCTGGCTGAGCAGTTCGACCTCAAGCTATGTCACTGGCCAGTCCATCTCTGTGGACGGCGGGTTCATCATGCGCTGATGCGATTGCAGCCGCATACACCTGACGCCTAACGACAAAACCCCAGACTTCAGATTTCAACCTTGTTGAAGTCATGGTCAGGCTTTGCCTGAACATCATCTGAAAGGAACCCAGACCCATGCCGCCATCGAGCACTTCCAGATTAACTACTGCACTGCTGATCATCCTCGGTATCGTCGTCTTACTCGTTGGCCTGACGCTGCTTGTGGGTGGCGGGTATCTCGTCGTGCTGGGCGGGTCGTGGTATTTCGCGTTGGCGGGAGCGGGACTGTTTGTCAGCGGCCTGTTTCTGATACGGCAGCGGTTACCGGGTGCGGTGGTGTATCTGCTGGTGTTCGCGGCATCTGTCGTCTGGTCGGTGTGGGATGTAGGTTTGGCATTCTGGCCACTGTTTTCCCGGCTGTTTGCGCTGGGTGTGGCGGCGGTTCTCGTACTGCTGGCGACTCCGCATCTTCGCACTCGCGCCCGCCCGGTCTCGGCACCGCTGGCATACCTGGCGGCGGCCGTAGTAGCGGTTGGTCTGGGTGTAACCTTTTACACGGCGCTGCAACCACAGCCCATTCAGACGGCGGACGGAATGCCCACACCTGTACCGGGCAACGCGGTCGGCACGGTGGAGCCTGCGACCGACTGGCGCTATTTCGGCCACACACCTTCGGGCACACGCCATGCTGTCGTCGACCAGATCACACCGCAGAACGTATCGGGTCTGAAGGTGGTGTGGACTTACCGGACAGGAGAAATTCCCGCAGGCAGCCAAGGCCATGTTGTGACGCCGCTTCATGTCAACGGCATGGTCTACGGCTGCACCCAGTCCAGTCAGTTGTTCGCGCTGGACGCCGATACCGGCAAGGAGATCTGGCATCACGATCCCAAGGTTCAGGCGAACAACACCTACCCGCGCTGTCGCGGCGTGGGTTACTACGACGCGACACCTGAGCACGCCGCCTCTGCCCCGAGTGCTGGCCCGCAAGCCTGTACGCGACGTATCATCGCCACCACCGTCGATGCACGACTGGTCGCAGTGGATGCGCAGACCGGGCAGGCCTGCACTGATTTTGGCGACCATGGCAGCGTGAGTTTGCGCATCGGCATGGGTGGCCAGGATCAGGATCTGTATTTTCCGACTGCGGCACCTACAGTGGTTCGTGATCTGATCGTAGTCGGCGGGCTGGTGTGGGACAACCAGAAAACCGGCGAACCGTCTGGCGTAGTCCGCGCATTCAATGCGCGCACCGGGCAACTCGCTTGGGCTTGGGATCTGGGGAATCCCGCGATCACCCGTGAGCCGCCAGAGGGCCAGACTTACACCCCCGGCACACCCAATGTCTGGTCAACGCCAGCCTTCGACGATGCGCTGGGTTTGATCTATCTGCCTACCGGCAACGCGACCCCGGATTTCTGGGGTGGCCATCGCACCGAAGCCGATGATCGCTATTCATCTTCCATCGTCGCGCTGGACATTGCGACCGGCCGCGAACGCTGGCGTTTCCAGACCGTTCATCATGATCTGTGGGACTACGATGTACCTTCGCAACCGGCGCTTTACGACGTTCCGGATAGCCACGGCGGCATGCTCCCGGCGTTGATCCAGACTACTAAGCGCGGCCAGATTTTCATGCTTGACCGGCGCACCGGCACCCCGATAGCGCAGGTCGAGGAGCGACCGGTTCCACAGGGCGGCGTGGCAGACGAACGTACCGAACCGACGCAGCCTTACTCCGTGGGCATGCCATCCATTGGCACTGAGCCTCTGAGCGAAAAACGCATGTGGGGCCTTACGCTGCTAGACCAGTTGATCTGCCGGATCGACTTTCGCAAGGCACGCTATGAAGGTGAATTTACGCCGCCGAGCGAGCATCTGACGATTCAATATCCGAGCTGGCTCGGAGGCATGAACTGGGGTTCGGTGTCCATCGCTGAAAACCTTGGCTACATGATCGTCAACGACACCCGCGTTGCCATCTGGAATCGCATGATTCCACGCGCCGCCTACGATGAGAAAACCCTCAGTGGCGGTGGCCATGAAGGCAATGCGCCCCAGTCGGGCACCCCATGGGGTATCGAGCAGGGCCGATTCCTCTCGCCGCTGGGCATCCCGTGTCAGGAACCGCCTTACGGCACCCTCACCGCCATTGATCTGGCGACGCGTAAGGTGGCGTGGTCGATGCCGTTGGGCACCACCGAACAGACCGGCCCACTGGGGATCGCGACCCATTTGCCGATGCCGATTGGCATGCCTACGCGGGGAGGGCCGATCACCACCTCGACAGGGCTGGTGTTCATGGCCGGTACTCAGGATTTCTACATCCGGTCTTTCGATGTGCGCACAGGCTATGAACTCTGGAAAGGCCGCTTGCCGGTCGGCGCCGAGGCCACGCCCATGACCTATGTCTCGCCAAAAACCGGCAGGCAATTCGTGCTCATCAGCGCGGGCGGCAACTCCGCCACTACGCAGAAAGGAGACTACATCGTGGCGTACGCGCTGCCTGATCAGACCTGATGGCGGACATCGCTAATACCATTCGGCATTACAGCGGCCTTGACCCAGGTCGCCGCTGCATGCACAGCTCAAACCCAACACCGAAACGAAAGGAAAAGTCATGGAACTCAAACGCCCAGGTTCGCAGCCCTCTATCAAAGGCCCGGAGGAGTGGTTCACCGGAGCTGTGAGAATCGACCCCCTGAACTTCCCGCCCGAACCGGCCCGAGTGTCCGTTGCCAGTGTCACCTTCGAGCCCGGAGCACGCACGGCCTGGCACACCCACCCGCTCGGACAGACCCTGATCGTCACCGCCGGCTGCGGATGGACGCAGTGCGCAGGCGAGCCCATCGTCGAGATTCGTGCAGGCGACGTCATCTGGTGCCCGCCCGGCCACAAACACTGGCATGGCGCAACCGCTACCACCTCAATGACCCACATTGCGGTGCAAGAAGCATTGAATGGCAAAAACGTTGAATGGTTGGAAAAGGTTACGGACGAGGAGTACGGCGTTGGTCCTGCTGCTGCGGCTCATGACCATAGCCACTGAAGCGTTGGATGTATTCATGATCACTGATTGATTGCATTCGGGCCCATTTGGCTAAGCCTGGGTATGCAGGACGCAGTCCTGCTACACCGCTGATCGATCCTCGCAACCTACTACGGGCATGCTGAGCCTGAAACCCTCTTTTTGAATGACTGCTTCTGGCCGATTGTTACCGACCGCTTTCGGCCATGTCCGGACATTCGTGGCAGGCATAAAATCGCCAGTGTGACAGGCTTCGGTTGCTGATCCCTGCCCTGAGAAATGGCGAACGTACTGGAGTTGCACCCAATCCGTCACACAGCCACAGCTATCGCTTCATGTCGCAGAAAATTGAGCACCTGTGGCAGACTCACGTGACACCGCAAAACTTTACCCAGCGGTGCGAGCGAATCGTCGCATAACTTAGGAATAGAACGACGAACCAGTTGGGAGCGAAGAGCTGCTACCGACCAAAAAACGGGAAGATTTTCTATCAAAATCTACACTAAATTTATGCTCGAAATAGGAAGGGCGCTCGCCCTCGCGCTTCAGCTTGTCGGTTAGAGCGTCTGCGCGCTTGGCTGGGGTGCTCAGTATGGTAATGTTCGCCGCAATCCTGACCGTAGCCTTCTGGAAAAAGTATCCATGGAAGAAAAACCAGTAACCCCAAGCATTTGGTCCGATTCTCGCCGTCCTCGCACACATCCAACAGGGGCTGACGGAATGGCTAAAGAGACCACTGAGCAAGGGCTTATGGGCGATTCATCCAGCCTTAGCGCAGTCACACATCGTTCGGTGTTTCAGCAAGACTATGATCGTTTGCTTTTCTCCACTCCGGTTCGTCGCTTGGCTGATAAAACTCAGGTGTGGCCCATGGAAGAGAATGATGGAGTGCGTACTCGTTTAACGCATTCCCATGAGGTTTCCAACCTAGCACGCTCGATTGGCGCACGCGCGTACAAGGGCGCTCGTGACGCTTTCAGGCAGAATGGCTGTGGTGACGATACTCTTGCTGAGATGATTAACCCTCTGCTGCTGTCGATAGGTCTCGGACACGATTTAGGTAACCCTCCGTTTGGGCACCAAGGTGAGGTTGCTATCGGCCGCTGGTTTGAGCAACGCAAAGACTGGATTTTTACTAAAATCAAGAAGGATGAGGATCTTCTGGAAGCTCCAGTTCCAGAGGAGTACTGGCCTGAGTTTGTTGAGTTTGATGGAAATCCACAGAGCCTTCGTCTTTTAACCAGACTTCAGACACACATTGACGGACTTGGTCTTGACTTGTCTGCTGCTACCTTGGCCGCGGGACTGAAATATCCTGTAAGTTACTTAAACAGAGATAAAGATGATCCAGTTAGAAAAAAAGGTGGTTATTTCGAGTCGGAAAAAGACTTGGTTGACTGGATTAGAGAACAGACCGGGTTGGAGGAAGGGCAGCGTCATCCGCTGACTTGGATTATGGAGGCGTGTGACGATATCGCCTACTCCGTTTTGGATGTTGATGATGTCCTCAAAAAAGGGATTATGTCTCCAGATGATGTGCTCGTTATACTTCGCCAAAATTTTAGAACCGATGGCGTGATTGGTAAAATTCAAGATAAATTTAGAGATATTGAGTCCCGTCTGTTTTCTCCGAAAATTCAACGCGATATTAAGATTGAGTATCTACGAGCTTACCTTATAGAGAGTCTGATTGAACACGCGAGCAAAACATTTGTAGAAAATGTGCCTGCAATCTTTGGTTTCAAGTCAATAAAACCTTTGATGGATGACAGTCGGCTTTGCGATGAGCTGAAGACAATTGCGCAGCAAAATGCTTTCAATCATTCATCTGTACTGCGTATGGAGGCTTTAGGTTCACAGGCCATCGATGGTTTGATGACTGTGCTATGGGAGGCCATCTCCTGCCGTAAAAAGTTTGATGATATTCGATCAAAGCGAATGGGGGCTCGTGCTAAGTATGTATTCTCGTTGATAAGTCCAAACTATATTGAACAAGCTGACAAATGTATAAATTCATCAACGGTCGCTTCGGTGTTGCGCTATCGTGAGCTTCGCCTGCTTACAGATATGGTGTCAGGAATGACTGATACATTTGCCATGCGTCTTTGGAAAGATATTGAGGTTATGCCTGATGTCGATTGCGCCTAATAAGTCAGCTTTAAAGCGCCGATTGGATCGATATCTTTGGGCCAATAGGTCTGGAGAGATGGAAGCTTTGCAGGCCGTTTTGAAGTCTAACTTTCGGTCCTTTGATCGAGTCGCGGTTATAGGGGGGCTTGTTCGTGATTTTGCTCGCGAGGGGCGAACAGGTTTTAGATCTGACGTAGATCTAGTGATTCACGATTCTAAAGAGGAAGTAGCGCTTTTGGCTGAAAAGCTTAGGGCGACACCTAATCAATTTGGAGGCTACGGATATAAGAGTGGGCCTTGGAAAATTGACTTTTGGGCTCTAGAAACCACATGGGCCAAAAAGCATGTACCCATGCAAAAACTGGAAGATGTTTTGCTTGGTACATTCTTTGATTGGGATGCAGTTGCGTATGACTTGTGGGAAAGAAAGTTGATATGTCATGATGACTACCTTGAGCGCTTAAAAACAAAAACGCTTGAAATCAACTTGCGGCCTAACCCATCCCCTATGGGGAATCTTGTTCGAGCCATTCGAAGATTGGTTTTATGGCAGTTAGTTCCAGGTGAGCGACTAATGTGCTTTATTGATGAATACTTAGATGAAGAAGCTCTTCGCTATCTGAAAAAAAAAGAAGATGAGCTATTTTCTTATTGTGTTTCATCTCGTTGGAAGACTGTTGAGGAAGCTAAATGCTACCTGTTTCAGGAGAGAGGATCAGATGATCTTCAACTTGATCTTTTTCAGATAAAACATCAAAATTCAAATTTCAGATAGCTGCTATTTTAATGGGTTTAACGTCTTCCTGGTAGCACCTACGGTTTAAAAGGCGCCCCATTAAAGGTGGGCTTTTATTTGTATTTTTATATATTTTTTCAGATTGCAAACAGCCGTTAATGATCGCCACTTTCGGCCACAGTGGTTAGGCGTGCAGAGCGATCAGGGCCAGACCATGACACCAGCTTGGTATGCACCCTGATATGTCGGTGAGAGAAAGCTAACTGCTTTTTAGTTTATCAGCTGTTAACCTCTACGCTCGCGTTGTTCCATTTGTCAGATAAGTAATGAATCTATCATAGTGGAAGTCATTGCGAGCTCTAACCCAATCTTTGAGTTTTTCACTTGCAAAATCTCCAGATATAAGCGCTTGTTTGGTGCAGTTCCTTGTTGCTGAAAGTGTCGACAATTCTGTAATTATTGCTTTCTTTTTTTGGCAAAGGTAGTCTCTGGCGAATACCTTTTTGTTGGTCAAAGCATTAATTTCGTTAAATAGATCTTGCCCTTTATACTGGCATGCATCCACCACGATATAGATCGCATCATCAAAGCTTAATATTTCGTTGGCGGTTGCACAATTGAACTCCGGCGAAAAACAGTTATCCCTGTTGAAACGAGCATTTAACTCATTTGCAAAGGCAATGTTTTTCTTTTGATTTGCACCCGGTGCCTGTTCGGGATCGATGTATTGAAATATCATATTAAATTCTTGAGAATTCTTTATGGATTCTTTGTCTCTGTCAAAGTCACGAGCACCTGCTGATCTCAATGAGATAGATAAGTCGGACGTGGATCGCAAAGCATTAGGCTTGAACACAATCTGAATAGGTCCGTACGGATTAGGCTGAGAATTCGACGTTTCTTTTGTGAACTCTCGACCAAAATCTGAAAAATTCCCGAAAACTTTATCCCATACATCATTTTCTTTATCAATTTTATCAGTGTCGAATACCGTAAAATCTAATTTGCTATTCAGAAGTTTGTTTCTGGAAGGAATTCCTCCTAGCTGGATGTATGATCTAAAGTCTTTAAGTTGGCATGCATGGTATAAAAGTGCGCTTCGATGCTCTAATGATTTTACAATTTTTTCAATTTCCGCTTTGTCTTTTATTGACATGGTTTGCTCCCTGCTAGATGAGATTGCCTTGGGTTTTTAGAGTTGATTGATACAGGTTTGTGGAGTGTTCTAACTCATTCTTTAATGCGGTCTCTTGAGAGGATAATAATTCATGTAAAAAAATTGAGCTGTCTCGCCAAATAATTTCGGCTTTGCCGCAATCTACGCCTTCGGTTTCTAATCGCCATGACTTTTCTCTTTCCCACCATGGAGAAGGTTGAAGATTTTCGCATTTCGCACTTTCAAGATAAAACTGAATCCACCCAAGAGTAGCTTTGTCAAGATTGAATTTTTCTGCGCATTTTGCTAATGCTCTTTTTCCTATGGTTGTATGCTTGTCTATGGCCACCCAAAACGGGAAGCTAACAGGGGGCGAGTAATTGAACGTTGTTACTGCTGGCACATCGTCCGTTACAAATAAGTAGGCACTTGCAATGGCAAATGCTTTATCCCATGGCCATCCCGCCAGCCTGAATCCGGATTCAGCTTTTTCTAAGAATTCTAGTCCCTCTTGATCAGATTTTAACTGTCTTACCCAACGCCAGAAATCATCAGGGCGTCTAACTGCCTCGGCGATAATTTTAATGTGCTTATTTGTGGGTTCATTTTTTACTAGTATTGACCCGGCTCCTTTAGAAAGCTCGTACCCTAGACTTCCTAAGCCTGCTGCATTTTTATTCTTCGAGGAACTTGCGAGCTCCTTATATTGCCTTATGAGTAGTTCTTCATTTGTTGTAAATTGAAGCTTTGCTGTGAGTGCCCAAGTTTCTTCAAATGCTATAACGCCTAATCTGTTTTTAAGCCATGCTGTCTCTCCCTTTTGGATAAGGTGAATTGTTGCGCTCTCTGCTACATCTACGGCCCCCCGACGAATAGCTTTTTGCAGTAGTGATCTACAGATCTGGTCGCTTGTATAAGTGCTGGCTTTTTTCATGATCTGTCAAAAAATATGGAGTCGGAAGGAGGAGCGAACCCTTTATGATTTAAGTCTGTTGCATAATTATCAGTTGTGTCGAATGTCATGGGGTGCGCCTCTCTTTAAAATCACTAGCCTACTGTCGAGTTTTGCCAGTTTTAATGATTGATTTTGGCGTGCTCGACAATAATGACTCTCGCCTATGGGCCCGCTCGCAGGCTTAGCTAAAACAGCGTCGGGACGCGTTATGACCAAGTTCGTAGAAAGGGGCTATTCATGGAAGGTCGATCCTTGGGCGATCCTTGAACACTTGCTTGCCATATGTTTTGCCTATTTCCAGCATCACAGCCAGGCTTTCTCCGCGCCGGCTTTGGTCAGACGCCAAAGCTCCCGATCTCGAATGGTATCGAGAAACTCATGGCCTCTGATCGTCAATCGTTTTGGTCGCGAATCGAAGTCGCTCATTGAGCATAGATCTTGCGCCACAATTAATCCCGCTTCATGCAGCAGCATCACGTGATAGGAAGCCTCATCCTTGCTGTGGCTTTCGATAGCGAGGTTAATCCACGAGTCAGGGGTTTTGTCGCTGGCTTCAATGGCCAGATGAATTTCGCGAACCAAGTCATTGTTGAGCTTCATCGAAGGTGTCCGTTCCTATGGTGATAAAGGACATTATCATATTAATTATTGGGAAATTTGACTTGGTAAGGACAGAGCTCAGCACACAGCTGAAAAACTGCTAAAGGAACGGTCAGCTCAATCTATGGTACGCCCGAGGAGATGATGGGTCGCCGGGATGACAAATACTTGCGCGTCCAGTTTTTGCTGAGTGCCCAAATGAGTGCCTTTTTTTTAGTTGAAGCTAAAATTCTTACCGTTTTTAATGGGCTAGGGTCGTAGGGTTCGATTCCTGTCTCGTTCCCCTCCCGGATTGTCTTCAGGCCAGTGAAGACGCAAGCGTTATTCGCCATGATGCCTAAACGGCCGAAGTTTCCTACTGCTTGGTTACAAAAACTCGGACATCTGCTGTCAAACCCGCGTCCGCACGAGCGAAGTTGGCCTTGCCACCTCGCTTGATTGTCAATGAATTCGTGTGGAGATCGATTTCTTCGTCATAGCGACTAGGTTTTGCATCCGGGCGTGAGAGTCATAGCAAACCGACCCCGCCCCTCTGCCGCAAGCGCTGAGGATATCGCTCTGCCAATATCAGAGCTTGACCCTGGCTGGGTGCACCTGATTTGGCTCCTTTTGGCCAAAAGCGAGCTTGGTGCAAACGTCCGCTATTGGCCGTTAGCAGCCTTTTTGAACGTCCGCTTATGGCCGATAGCCGCCATCGAGTTACGGTCAGGCCATCATTCAACAATGAAAAAAGCCCCGCATCGTTTCAAACGATGCGGGGCTTTTTCGATGTATATGGGATATGAATCCCGTACCAATTTCTGTACCAATAAGTGTGGATCAGAACGAAATTCTGGGTTTTCCTCGGTGCTAAGCCCCTGATTTCATTGACCCTGAGAACCTACTGAAAACCCCTAAACATCGCGGTGTAATTCTGTTCCAGGGACATGAAACTACCTGTGGGGATTTTCGCAAAGGGCAAGGGTACGGTGGCGGACACGACCCTGCAAGTTCGGTGTGACGGGTTTATTCGTCGCGGCCTTCCATCATGGTGCGT
>Ga0157373_10000819_pt1 | contig 24092 bp, 21 predicted proteins | sample C65metaG_FD_113460 | JGI IMG/M metagenome (GOLD analysis project Ga0157373, IMG submission 113460) | Corn rhizosphere microbial communities from Kellogg Biological Station, Michigan, USA - C6-5 metaG | ecosystem: Host-associated > Plants > Roots > Rhizosphere > Soil | place: USA: Michigan... | reverse complement strand
GCCAGCAACTTGTCCTTTGTCATTGATATCTCTATAAAAAACGTGCATTAAGGCGAATTATGGAGCGTCCCGCAGCGCAGCTGCCACGCTCGTCAGGAAGGCGCCGTCTATTCCAAGCGCCACCCGGCACTCAATTTACGAGGGGCGGCAGTCTAAGGCCGAGTCGAGGCCTCAGCAACCGAAAACATGGGAAAATGTCCGACAACCCCTTCAAATGTTCTCTGACAGGCTTCTGGCGATCATCGGAGTGCGTTTATAACAAGAAATTCGGTGTGATGGCTGTATTAAGAAGACAAATGGCAACGCCACGCGGGTCAGGCGTGGCGCTTTGTCGCAGCAGGGCGATCGTTAACGCTTGAGCTTGCGCTTGTTGCGGTATTGGTCGATGACCACCGCGACCACAATGATCAGCCCCTTGATGATGTCCTGGATGTAGGCATCGACACCGACGAACGTGAAGCCGCTGGCCATGACGCCGAGGATCAGCGCCCCGATCACCGTGCCGGTGATACGCCCTACTCCACCAGCCAGGCTGGTACCGCCGATCACCGCCGCGGCAATCGCATCCAGCTCATAGGACATGCCCATGCCGGCCTGCCCGGTCGCGGCCCGCGCCGAGGCCACCACCCCGGCGAGGCCCGCCAGCAACCCGGCGATGCTGTAGACGATGACCAGATGCCGCTTGACGTTGATCCCCGAGGTACGCGCCGCCTGCATATTGCCGCCGATGGCATAAGTGTATTTGCCGTACTTGGTGTAGCGCAGGGCAATATGGAATATCACTGCCACCACCAGGAAGATGATCACCGGCATGGCGCCATGACCGATGGCGGTGTAGGAATCCGACAACATGCTCACCGGCTGGCCTTCGGTGTAGTAACGCGCCAGGCCCCGGGCCGACACCATCATGCCGAGCGTGGCAATAAAGGGCGGAATGCCGGTGATGGCGATGATGCTGCCGTTGATCGCCCCGGCGAGCAGCCCCACGCCCAGCCCCGCCACCACGGGCACCCATACCGGTAGATCGGTAAGGGAAGGAAATACGGCACGGGCAAAGTCCGAGGTCTGGGCCAGGCTGGCAGCGATCATGGCCGACAACGCCAGCACGGAACCGGACGACAGGTCGATACCGGTGGTGATGATGACCTGGGTCACGCCGATGGCCAGCAGGCCGATGATCGACACTTGCAGGATCATCAGGACCAGGCGCTGGGAGTTCATCAGGAAACTCTGGTCGCGCATGATCCAGCCGAACAACTCGAACACCAGGCCAATGCCGATCAGCACCAGGAAGATACTCAGTTCCGTCGGCAACCGCCGGCGCGTCCTGGCCGGAGCGGCCGTGGGTTTGTTTTCCAGTATTGCGTTCATAGCCATCCACCTTTTTTTGTTCTTTGGCGAGGAGTGCTCTCTGCCGGGAGATGTAGCGGCCCGAAAACGGGGCGGTGCGACGTTTCGATAAATCCCCTCGCCACAATGTTGCTCGACTTTATTTTTTGAACGGGCGCGTCAGGCCAGGCCGGAGGCCAGTTGCATGACCCGCTCCTGGGTCGCTTCGCTCCGGTCGAGGGTGCCCATCAGGTCACCTTCGTGCATCACCAGGACCCGGTCGCTCATGCCCAGCACTTCCGGCAGTTCGGAGGAAATCATGATCACCGCCATGCCCTCGCTGGCGAGGTAGGCAATGAGCCGGTAGATCTCGGCCTTGGCGCCAACATCGATGCCACGGGTCGGCTCGTCGAGGATCAGGATGCGCGGGGTGGTCATCAGCCAGCGGGCCAGCAGCGCCTTCTGTTGATTGCCGCCGGACAAGGTGTCGATGCACTGCTCCAGGGATGGGGTCTTGACCCGCAGCTTTTTGCACATGTCTTCGCACAAGGCGCGCAAGGCTTTCTGCTGGATGAAGCCGTTGCCGACGTAATGGGGCAGCACGGCCATTTCCATGTTTTCCAGCACCGACAGGCACGGGAACAGCCCACTGAGCTTGCGATCCTCGGTCAGCAAGGCGAAACCCTTCTCGATGGCCATGTGCGGATCGCTGATGCGCACCGGTTGGCCGTCCAGCAAAATCTCGCCGCCGGTACTGGGCGTGACGCCGAAGATCGCCTCGGCCACGTTGGTCCGTCCCGAGCCCATCAACCCGGCGATACCGAGGATCTCCCCGGCGTGCAGATCGAAGGAGACGCCCTTGAAGATGCCATCCAGGCTCAGGTCGCGTACCGACAACACCCGCTCGCCAATGGGTTTGTCTCGTTCCGGAAACAGCTGGCTCAGTTCGCGTCCGACCATCATCGAAATCAGACTGTCGCCGTCCATGCTGTCGGCCCGTTGCAGGCCGATGTAGCTACCGTCGCGGAACACCGCCACTTCATCGGCGATGGCGAACACTTCGTTCATTTTATGGGTGATGTAGATGATCCCCTTACCCTGGGCCTTGAGGTCGGCAATGATCGAGAACAGGTGGGCGACTTCCGTTTCTGTGATGGCCGATGTCGGTTCGTCCATGATCAGGATGTCGGAGTCGTAGGACACCGCCTTGGCGATTTCCACCATCTGCCGCTCGGCAATGCTCAGGTTGCCCACCTGTTCCTCGGGGTCGAGGTTGATCCGCAGGCGCTCCAGCAACCTAGCGGTACAACGGTGCATCTCCCCGTGGTCGATCATGTGCAGGCCATTGAGCTGCTCGCGACCGATCCAGATGTTTTCGGCGATGCTCATGTGGTGCATCAGGTTCAGTTCCTGATGGATCATCGCAATGCCGGCCTGCAACGCCGCCAGGGGGGTGTCGAATGTGACCGGCTTGCCCCGCAGGCGCAGCTCACCGGCGTCCGGCTGGTAGATGCCGGCAATGATCTTCATCAGAGTGGATTTACCCGCGCCGTTTTCGCCCATCAGGGCCAGGACGGAGCCGGGACGTACCCGCAACTGCACATCGGACAGGGCCACCACACCGGGGAATCCCTTGCTGACATTGACGACTTCCAGCAGATACGGTTCGTCAGGTAGTACGCCCGGCTGGACAGTCATTGCCGGGGCGCTCGAAGCTATCGCTGAGGCAAACATGGTCAGGTACTCCCTCGGCAAGGTCGGCGTGGCGTCCTTGCCTGCTTATTGTTGTGGTCGGACCTGTGGTGCGTGGAACGTTACTTGAACTGGTCGACGTTTTCCGGCGTGATCAGGCGATATGGCACCCACACGGCCTGCTCCACCGGCTGTTTCTTGATCATTTTCACGGCCGTGTCGATCGAACCGTCGGCCTGGTCCTTGGCGTCCTGGAACACCGAGACCGCCATGTCGCCCTTCTTCACGGCGTTCAGGCCATCCGGCGTGCCGTCGACCCCGGCAATCAGTACGCTGCCCTTCTCCTTGCCCGCACCCTTGAGCGCCATGGACGCGCCGATGGCCATCTCGTCGTTGTTCGCCACCACGGCGTTGAACTCACGCCCCTGGGTCAGCCAATCGTTGACCAGGGTCATGCCCTTGTCCCTGGACCAGGTGCCGGTCTGTTCCTGTTCGATCTTGATGTTCGGGTATTTGGCGAGCACTTCCTTGACGCCCTTGGTACGGTTGGTGGTGGAGTTGTTGGCCAGGTCTCCCAGCAGGATCACGATGTCGCCCTTGCCACCCATTTTGTCGGCCAGGTATTGCATCTGCATCCGACCGGCTTCCAGGTCGTCCGAGGCAACGGTCACTACGCCGGCCGGCAGTTTAAGGTCATCGGGACGACGGTTGACGTAGACCAGCGGAATGCCGGCGGCCACGGCGGACTTGGTGATGCGCTGGGTCGCGGCGGTGTCCACCGGGTTGACGATGATCGCGTCGACCTTCTGACTGATGAAACTTTCAACCTGGCTCAGTTGCTTGACCACATCACTGCGCGCGTCTTCGAACTGCAGGCTGACGCCATCCGGCATGGACTTGGCTTTCTTGTCCATGGATTCACGCAGGTAAGTCAGCCAGGTGTCGTCGAACTGCGACATGCTGACCCCGATCTTCAGGTCCGCCAGGGCAACGCCGCTGGCAAACATCAACGACAGGGCCAACGAGGCGATACGGGTCTTGGTCTTCATGAACGGTCTTTCTCCACATTCTTGTTGGTTTTATGGATAAGGCGTGTCGGTACTTCAGGAACGGGACAAACGCACGATGGGCGCGCCGGGCATGCAACACACCACAGCGCCGTTGCGCTGGATGCACAGGGATTCGAACAGGGGAAGGACTGCGGACAAGCGCAGCAGACGTGACGGATGAAACGCAGAGCGGCTGAAGGTTTTCATCGACGGTACCTGGCTGTGTTTCTTGTTTTTGTTGAGTCCGCCGCTTGTTTAAGAAGCCGTTGCACAAGCGGTAACAGGATGTCGGTAACCTGGAAAAGACTTTATTAGAAAATATTTTCCATATCAACAGATTTTAGAATTTTATTCGTTTTTTATTCCGTGACCGATGGGCGCGGCCAACACCACCACTTCATGGCGCTCCGCGCTCTGCCGGGCAGCGTCCAGAATTCGAGTGGTCGCCAGTGCATCACGGGGCTGGACTGGCAGCGGGCCATCTCCTTGAAGTGCGGTTTGCAGGCCCTGGTAGAACTCGATCCAGCACCCCCGCTCCGACGTCACCCGCTCACGCTCGGTGCCGTGCTCGAACCAGCCCCAGCGTCGATGCTCTTCGGTTCCCCAGCGCTCGCCCTCTGTCGCCGGGCTCAGGCCGGCCAGGGCCTGGGCTTCCTGCCCGTCCAGGCCCTCGACGGTATAACAACCGCCGCTGCCGCTGACCCGGCACCGGGGGCGCGGTGCGTTCTGCAGGCAGTTGCCACTCAAGTGCGACACCACACCGTCGGCATGGGTCAGGGACATGAAGAAACCATTGTCGAAAACCTGGCCTGGTTGCCGGTAGTCCAGTTCGGCGTAGATCCGCACCACCGGCCCGAACAGTTGCAACGCCTGGTCCACCAGATGACTGCCCAGGTCACGCAGGAACCCACCACCGCTGCCTTTGCCAACCGACGTCGGCGAATAACGCTCGACACTGGACTCGAACCGCAGGACTTGCCCCAGGATCCCGGACGCCAACAATTTGCGCACGGTCAGGAAGTCCGAGTCCCAGCGCCGGTTCTGGTACACGCACAGCGGTACGTTGCGTCGCTCGGCAGCCAGTACCATCGCCTCGGCCTGCGCGGCATCAAGGGCGAATGGTTTGTCGCTGACCACCGCCACACCCCGCTCGATGGCCTCCATCACCACGGCCGGACGACCGTCCAGGGGCGTGGAAACCACCACCCCGTCGACGCCGGCCGCCACCAGTTGCTCCAGCGTGTCGAAAGCCTGGACATCGGGATGCTCGGTCGCCAGCTTCTGGCGACGCTCGGCGGACCGGGTCACCACGCCCACGAATGTCGCCCCCGGCAAACTGCTGATCAGCGGCGCATGAAAGAACCGTCCGCCCTTGCCGTAGCCCACCAGTCCGATTCGCATGAAAGCTCCTTGTTCCACAATTGAAATGCGGCCCTGTGGGAGCGAGCCTGCTCGCGATGGCGGCCTGTCAATCACATTGATGTCGCCTGACACACCGCCATCGCGAGCAGGCTCGCTCCCACATTTAAAACAGTGATCAGCCGTAGAAACGCGGGCGCTCGGGCAACTCCACCTTGACGATCTGCCCACTGCCCTGCGCCTCGATGCAGGCATCCGCCGCCACCGCCGCCGCGAAACCATCCCACGCCGAAGGGCCGCCCACCTGCCCGGCGCGCACGCCGTCGATAAAGGCCTGCAACTCGACGTCATAGGCGGCGATGAAGCGATCCTTCCAGTCCATCAGGATCGCATTGGACAGCTTGGCGCCGCTGCGCAGTTGAACCTGGGACGGTTCCGGCAACTTGGCGATACCGGTCTCCCCCACCACTTCGCACTGGATGTCATAACCGTACTGGCAGTTGACGAACACTTCCACGTCGATGCGCGTGCCCTTGGCGGTTTCCAGCAGGACGATCTGGGGATCGCGCAGGTGGGCCAGGGCCTTGCTGGTCTTGCGCGGGAATACCACCTGCACCGACACGTAGTCGTCGGCCAGCAGCCAGCGCAACACATCCAGCTCATGGATCAGGGTGTCGGTGATCGCCATGTCGGTCTAGTAGTTCTCGCCCACGCTGGGGTTGCGGTGGGCACAGTGGAGCATCAGGGGCTCACCGATCTGGCCGCTGTCAATCACCGCCTTGAGCGCGCGATAACCCTCATCGTAGGGGCGCATGAAACCGACCTGCACCAATCGCTTGCCGTGGGTCACCTCGGCCTCGACGATCCGGCGGCAGCCCTCTGCCGTGACAGCCAGGGGCTTTTCACAGAACACCGGCTTTCCGGCGGCGATCGCCGCCAGCACGAACTCCTCATGACTCGGCCCCCAGGACGTGACAAGGATCGCCTCGACTTCCGGCGCCTTGATCAATGCGTGCCCATCGGGATAGACCTCGGCGGTCAGGTTCAGGTCGGCCACCACTTTCGCCGCCTGGGCCAGGTTGATGTCGGTCACCGCCACCACCTGGCTGTTGAGCAAGGTCTGGCTGCAACGACGGATATGGTCCTGGCCGATGGCCCCGGTGCCGATGACGCCCAGCTTCAAAGACATGTAGAACTCCTTATGTAGGGTTGGAGCAAATCAGTACTGACGGGCCTGGGCCAGTCGTTCATTGAGGGCCTTGGCGACGGCGTTGGTCCGGGCGCTGGTGGAGACGTGCGCCACACCGACCCGCCACCAGGACAGGTAGCCGTGGATCATGGTCTTGGGCAGGACCTTGATATCGATCAGGGTCGAGACCGTTTGCAGCCGTGCATCGGCCAGGGCCGCCTGCAGTTCGTCGAGGGTCTTCACCTTGTAGGTCTTGCAGCCGTAGGCCTCCGCACTCATGGCGAAATCCACCGGCACGAAGCCGCCGTCGAGCTTGCCGGTGTCCGGGTTGCGGAAGCGGAACTCGGTGCCGAAGCTGTCCATCCCGTTGCCCATCTGCAAATTGTTGATGCAGCCGAAAGCCATGTTGTCCAGCAGCACCACGTTGATCTTGCGCCGCTCCTGGATCGAGGTCGCCAGCTCCGAATGCAGCATCATGTAGGAGCCATCGCCCACCAGGGCGTACACCTCTTTATCAGGCTCGGCGAGTTTCACCCCCAGCGCCGCATTCACCTCGTACCCCATGCAGGAATAACCGTATTCGAGGTGGTAGGTATTCACGCCCTTGCTGCGCCAACTGCGCTGCAAATCGCCGGGCAGGCTGCCGGCGGCGGCGACGATGATTGCGTCATCGGCGAGGGTTTCGTTGAGTGTGCCCAGCACCCGACTCTGGGTCAGGCAGGAGCCGGTGAGTTCGATGAATTCGCGGAACACCGCCGGGTCCATCCCGTCGTTGATTTCCGGGACGAAATCCTCGGCCTGATAATCGGCCTGGTAGACCCTGTCCACCTCGGCCTCCAGTTGCCCCTTGGCGTCAGCGATCCGTCCGCCCCATTCGGCACGGTAATCCCCCATGGCCGCGGACAGCGCTTCCAGCCCCGCCCGCGCATCGGCCAGCAATTGCACGCCGTCGAGTTTCAGCGCGTCGCATGGGTTGACATTGAGGTTGAGGAATTGCACCTCCGGATGCTGGAACAGCCATTTGGAGCCGGTGGTGAAATCGCTGTAGCGCGTACCGATGCCGATGATCAGATCCGCTTCCTTGGCCAGTAGGTTCGCCGCCAGGCAACCGGTTTCGCCAACACCGCCGACGTTCAGCGGATGGCCGGACACCACGGCGCTCTTGCCGGCCTGGGTCTCGGCAAAAGGAATGCCGAAGCGTTCGGCACAGGCTTGCAATGCGGCGTTGGCGCCGGCGTACTTCACCCCGCCGCCACAGATGACCAGCGGCCGGCGCTTGCCCTTGAGCAGGGCCAGGGCATCGCCGAGCATCGCCGCGGTGGCCGGACGGCGGTCGATGCGATGCACGCGCCTGGCCAGGCAATAATCCGGGTAGTCATAGGCTTCGCCTTGCACATCCTGAGGCAGCGCCAGGGTCACCGCGCCGGTTTCGGCCGGATCGGTGAGCACGCGCATGGCCTGGATCGCGGCGCTCATCAATTGCTCGGGACGGTTGATCCGGTCCCAGTATTTGCTCACCGCCTTGAACGCATCGTTGGTGCTGATGCTCAGGTCGTGGAACTGCTCGATCTGTTGCAGCACCGGGTCCGGTTGACGGCTGGCGTAGACATCGCCGGGCAACAGCAGCAGTGGGATGCGATTGGCCGTCGCGGTGGCCGCCGCCGTCAACATGTTCGCCGCGCCGGGGCCGACCGATGAGGTGCAGGCGTAGATCTTCCGGCGCAGATGCTGCTTGGCGAAACCGATAGCGGCGTGGGCCATGCCCTGTTCGTTGCGGCCCTGATGGACCACCAGGTCGCCGCTGTCCTGTTCCAGCGCCTGGCCCAGGCCCAGCACATTACCGTGGCCGAAAATGGTAAAGACCCCGGCGACGAACTTGCTCTGGACGCCATCGACCTCGACGTACTGGTTATCGAGGAATTTCACCAGGGCCTGGGCCATGGTCAGTCGTGTTGTGGACATGCTTGCACCTTGTCTGGAATGCGATCCCTGTGGGAGCGAGCCTGCTCGCGAAGCTGTGTATCAGACAACATCACTGTCGAATGTGAGATCGCTTTCGCGAGCAGGCTCGCTCCCACAAGGGGGCTCATCATTTTTGAGAGGCGTGTCAGGCCTGGGAATTCTGCAGATGGCTCATGCTCGCCCCCAATGCCTGGCGAATATCAGCCATTTCGTGGACGCTCTCGGCGAACGGCTCGAAGGAGAAGTAACCTTCATAGCCACCGGCCCGCAGCGCCTCGATCTGCGCGGCGTTGCCGAGGATATCGGCCTTGCCCACCAACACCCGGTGGCCGTCGCGGATCGTCGCCAATGGCGCCTGGGCATCTTCCACGCCGGAGATGTGCACCAGCCCGGTCAGCTCGGGGAAGAACGCTTGTTCACCCGCCAGATGGTGGTGAAAGGTATCGTGCACCAGGCGGAATACATCCAGCCCGCCGATAGCCTTGATCGCGTCCACCGCCGTCCCCTTGCGGCGCAACGAGCACTCCTCGAACCCCAAGGGCTCGATGAAGCCGTAGATGCCAAAGGCCCGCAGGATCGGCGCCAGTTCGCTGAGCGCCGTACGCAACCCCGCCGCGCGCTCGGCCTCGCTGCGTGGGTCGGCACGGTCATTGAGCGGACACATGACCAGACCCTCGGCGCCACATTCGCGCGCATAGTCGGCCAGTCTCACGGCCTGGGCGCGACGCTCCTCGTTCCACACATCGAAGGGATAGAGGGCGTTGATCGACAGCACCTTGATGCCCCGCTCCTCGCACAACTCGCGCACACGGGCAGGCGCCATGCCGTTCTCGATCTCGACGCCTTTCAGGTCATTGCGAATCTCGATGGCGTCGGTTTTCAGGGCCAGGGCCAGATCGATGAATTCGGGCAACGACAGGTGCGGAGCGACCATTCGGTTCAAGGCAAAACGCAGGGGCTTATTCATATTGTTATCCCTCCAGTATCCATACGAAACGGCTTGGGTGAACGGGCAGCAAACGATGTTCAGAGATCCAGCAACCAACTGTGCTGCGGGTCGTTATGGAACTGCCAGACCCGCTTCGGGCCGGCCATGACGTTCAGGTAGTACGACTCGTACCCATAAGGCACGCTGACCGGATGGTAGCCCTTGGGTACCACCACCAGGTCGCCGTTCTCCACGGCCATGGCCTGGTCGATACTGCGGTCGTCGGTGTAGACCCGCTGGAACACGAAGCCTTGGGATGGGTTGACCTGGTGATAGTAGGTTTCTTCCAGGAAACTCTGGTGCGGCAGGTCGTCGGTGTCGTGCTTGTGGGGTGGATAGCTCGACGAGTGGCCCGACGGCGTGCGCACTTCCACCACCAGCAACGAGTGGGCAGGTTCGCTGTCCGGCAGGATGTCGCAGACATACCGGGTGTTCGCCCCCTTGCCGCGCACGCTGCGCTTCATGCTGTCGGGACGGATCAGCCGTGGGCCGTAATCGTTCCGGCTGGAACCCGGAGCGGCACAGACGGCGACCTGTACGTCGCTCAAGGCGATCACCTGGGCCTGGCTGCCGGGCGGCCGGTAGGCGGCATAGGGCGACTTATCCTCGAACACCGACTGGCGATCGCCGAGGTTGTCCCAGGCGAAGCTGCCCTGCCCTGGCGCTTCGCCCTTGAGGCTGATGCGACCACTGAGCAGCACCAGGCACAACTCCTTGTCACCGGCGGCCACCGGCAGGGTTTCGCCGAGGCTCAGGCGGTAGGCCGCGAACCCGACGTATTCCAGCTCGCCCTGGGGCAGTTGGACCATAGTCCGGCCACCGGGCTGGTTCTTGATCAACAGACTCATGACGAACTCCTTTCCTGCAGCAAGGCGCGCAAGGTGTCGTAACCCTTCTTGGCGTAGATATAACTCGGTGCAACCGCCGGATCCTGCTCGGCTTCCACCACCAGCCAACCCTGGTAATCGCCGGCCAGCAGGACGTCCAGCAACGCGGCGAAATCAATGTCGCCGTCCCCCGGCACGGTAAAGGTGCCGTTGACGATGCAGTCCGGGAAGCTCCACAGATGGTTGCGCGCCAGTTGCACCACCGGCTTGCGCACATCCTTGAAGTGCACATGACAGACCCGCTCGATGTGCTTGCGCAACACCTGCAGCGGCTCGCCGCCGCCCATGTAGCAGTGACCCGAGTCGAACAGCAGGCCGCCCTCACTGCCGGTCAGGGCCATCAGTTTGTCGATGTCCGAGGGCGATTCGACGTAGGCCCCCATGTGATGGTGATACGCCAGGCGCACGCCCTGGGACAGGGTAAAGCGAGCCAATTCGGTCAGCTTGTCGGCATAGGTCTGCCAGGCGTCGTCGGTGTGGAAGCGCGGCCGCTCGATCAGGGGGATGCGCTGGCCTTGGATAGAGTCGGCGACTTCGCCATAGACCAGCACCGTGGCGCCGTTTTGCGCCAGCAACTGCACATGGGCGGCAATCGCGTCGATTTCCTCGGCCGCCGAGCGCCGGGCCAGGCGACTGGAGTACCAACCGGACACCAGCGCCAGGTCATAGGGACGCAGGACATCGCCGACGCCCTTGGCGTCCTTGGGAAACTTGCCATTGAGCTCGAACCCCTCGTAGCCGATGGCCTTGCCTTCGCTCAGCGCGGTGCTCAACGGCGTCTCACCGCCCAGGGACGGCAAGTCGTCGTTGCTCCAGGAAATCGGGTTGATGCCAATTCGAATAGCGGGCATGGCTGCACCTTTTATTGTTTTTACATAGCAATTGAAAGCTGCGGAGAACCTTGTGGGAGCGAGCCTGCTCGCTCCCACAAGGTTCAGTGTTCACATAATTCAGCTTCGGGCAGCACGCCACGCCTCGATCAACTCCACAAACCTGCCCTGCACCTGCTGGATCAGGGTTTCGTCATCGATTTCCCCCGCCAGCCAGGCCCGGCTCGGCTCCTGGAAAATCGTGCGACCCACGGCAAATCCCCGGCACGTCGTGCTCTGGCTGGCCTGGCGAAAACCCTCGGCCAAGGTGGCGGCCGGCGCGTTGAGTCCCAGGAGCACCACACCCCGACAATAGGGATCACGCTGCTGGATCAGCTCGTCGAGCTGCTTCCACTCATCGGCAGTCTGGGCTTCGATCTTCCACCATGCCGGGTAGATGCCCAGGTTGTAGAGGCGCTTGAGCGCGCGGTACAGCACATCAGGATGCTGCGAGGGATGATCCTTCGGTGGAATCACCTCCAGCAGCAGTTCATGACCGCTGGCCTGGGAGGCCTTGTAGAGCCCCATCAATTGCGCCTCCTGCTCCAGGCGCAACAGCGGTTCGTCATCGGGGTGGAACTGCACCAGGCACTTGATGATTTGCTCGCTGGGCCAGGCGATCAGATTGCTGCCGATGGAGCGCCCGTGCTCGAACGCCAGCGGCCGCGAGCCTTGTACTTCCACCGGTCGCGCGACCCACCAGCCGCGCCCGGTGGCGGCGTTCAACGAGTCCTGGCCAAAGCGTTGATCGGCCAGCAGCCCGACATCGGCCTCGACGCCCTGGCGCTGCAAGTCGGCTTCGACCCGTTCCACCGCCTGGATGAACAGTTGCTTGAGTGCACCAATGCAACTCAGGTCTCGATCCCCCTTTTGCGCCAGTTCCACCAATTGCCAACGATGATCGAAGGCAAAGATGAACAGTTGCTTCCAGGCCTTGCGAGGTACGCTGACCTGATGCACCCGCTGCAGCACAAGGTCCTGGTCCGGCCGAGTGATCGGCACCGGGCTGTCGAACAGATAGTCGAGTTCGGCCCGGGTCGGCATCGCCGGCGCGCAGCCGTGACGCGACACCACCAGGCCGCCACAGGCGTTGGCCAATTGGCAGCAGCGCTCATCGCTGGCGTCCTCCAGCCAGCCGGCGAGGAAGCCCGACATGAACGCATCGCCAGCGCCCAGTACATTCAGGACTTCGACCCGGACCCCCGGATAAATGGCGCCATCCTCGAGTCGGGCCGGGATGGCGCCGTGAATCACCGTGCAACCCTGCGGGCCGAGCTTGACCACCAGGGTGGCCGCCGTCAGCGAACGGACGGTACGCAGCGCCGTCAGCAGATCTTCGCTGCCGCCGGCAATCAGGAATTCTTCTTCGGTGCCGACGATCAGGTCGAAACGCGGCAGGATGCCTTGCACATGCTGGCTGACTTTCTGGTCGGCGACGAAACGGGTTTCCCCATCGGCCTTGCCCGTCAGGCCCCAGAGCACCGGCCGGTAGTCGATGTCCAGTATGCGTTTGACGTTGTGTCTGGCGGCATGATCCAGCGCCTGGAGGCTGGCCTTGTAGACGCCTTCGGTAGAGAAATGAGTGCCGGTGATCAGCAGGGCCTTGCTCGAGGCGATGAAGGCCTCGTCAATGTCTTCAGCGCGCAGCGCCATGTCGGCACAGTTTTCCCGGTAGAACACCAGGGGCAAGGTTTCCCGATCTTTGATACCCAGCAAGACCAGGGCGGTCAGGCGCTCAGGGTCGACCTTGATGCCGCTGACATCGCAGCCTTCGCGCGCCAGGGATTCCACCAGGAAACGACCCATGTGGTCATCCCCAACCCGGCTCAACATCGCGGACCTGAGCCCAAGTCGCGCGGTACCGAAAGCGATGTTGGCCGACGAGCCGCCCAGGTATTTGGCGAAGCTCGACACATCCTCCAACCGCGCCCCGACTTGCTGCGCGTACAGGTCCACGCCCAGGCGTCCCAGGCAGATCACATCCAATTGACGCCCACTGGCAAAACGAGTCTGGCCCATGCTGGCTCCTGTTATTTTTATCAGCCTGCGTTCGCTGCCGGACCGGCGCCAACGCTCTTGGTGGATGCAGACTAAAACGAGCAAGGCCCAACAATCAATAATTTTTCTATAAATTTTTTATGTGGAATATTTTTTCCAATAAACTTCCAATCAGCTGTATCAGACGCAGTGCGTCGTTTCAGTCATGGATTGCGACGTTACCCGTCATGATTTTCCCTGCGCCTACGCTGTAGACTGCGAGCAGCCAACTTATTGTCGAGGACCGGTCTTTTAGCGGACGGCCCTATAAGAACAAGCCAGAAGGATTATCTATGACCCGCCCCGATCTGCCGGCGCCATCCGAGAGCGCGTCCGAGGCCGCCCTCGCCAGCCCACCGATCAATGCCGAGCGTCTGTTGCAACTGATCACCGATGAATATGAAAGCCTGCCGCGCCAGCTCAAGCGCATTGCCAGCTACATGAGCCAGCAAAGCGACCGGATCATGGTGGATCGCATCAGCGACATCGCCCGCGAGTGCGAAGTGCATCCGTCGGCCATCGTGCGCTTCTCCCAACGGTTCGGCTTCAGCGGGTTCAGCGAGATGCAGGCCTTGTTCCGCGAGGCCTACACCCATAAGACCACGCCGGTACAGAACTACCAGCAACGCATTCGCAGCATGATCGCCAACAAGTCGCAGAAAGCCAGCGGCGGCGACCTGGCACGCGAATGCATCAACGCCACGCTGTCGGGCATCGAGCGGCTGGGGCTGGAGCTGGACGACCAGGCGTTCGACAAGGCTGTCGACCTGGTGGTCAATGCCGACAACATCTATGTGGTGGGCGTGCGACGCTCCTTCGCGGTGGCCGATTACCTGGTCTATAACCTGCAGCACACCAACAAGCGTATCCATCTGGTTTCCGGCCTGGGGGGCAGTTATCGCGAGCAGATGCGCAGCGTGCGGGCCAATGACCTGGTGATCGCCATCAGCTTCACGCCCTACGGCAAGGAAACCCAGCACTGTCTGCGTATCGCCCAACATCACCAGGCCAAGACGCTGATCATCACCGACAGCAACCTGTCGCCCCTGGCGAAACGGGCCAATACCGTGCTGCTGGTGAACGAAGGCAGCTCCTTCGCCTTCCGCTCGCTGAGCGCCACCCTGTGCCTGTGCCAGGCCTTGTTCATTGCTGTGGCCTATCGGCTGGAACTCAAGGTCGATGAGATTCATGAACAGGTGGGGTTCGAGGATTGACGCTTGACCTACAACCCATCCCTGTGGGAGCAAAGCTTGCTCGCGACAGTGGCAGACCAGTCAACATTGTTGCTGACTGACTTACCGCAATCGCGTGCAAGCTTTGCTCCCACAGAGTTCCCGGGGTGGCTGCAAGTTCTGCGTTCACAACACTGGCTCGCTGTATCAGGCCAACTCCACCTTCTTGGCTTCAGCAACCCTTGTCGCCACCTCGAAGCGATCCGCCAGGAACGGCGTGATATCCAGCGGCAGCGGCTCGTTGTTTACCAGCCTGTCCAGCAGGACCCCGGTGATGGCCGAGGTCAGGATGCCCGTACGGAAATGCCCGCAGGCATTGAGGTAGCCTTCCACGCCTCGCATCGGCCCCAGGATCGGCAACTCATCGGGAGACCCCGGGCGCAGGCCGGCCCAGGTTCGCTTGAGGTTGATGTCGGCCAGTTGCGGGATGCACCGCATCGCTCCCTGCACCAGCCCCTCGATCTCTGGATAGGTAGTGGTCACGTCGAAGCCCTTGTCCTCGGTGGTGCTGCCGATGAGGATCTCGCCGTTGTCTTTCTGCGCCACGTAGCAGTCGCTGGTGGTCAGGCAGCCGTTGAGAAGCTTCGGCATGCGCTCGGTCAGCAGGATCTGCCCCTTGACCGGCTTGACGGGAATCCGCACGCCGGTGGCCTGCTCGCTCAGGTCCGCCGCCCAGGCACCGGTGGCATTGATCAGGGTCCGGCAGTTGAAGGTTCCGGCCTCGGCGGTTTTTACTCCCGTCACCCGCGCCCCGCTGCGCAACACCTCGGTAACGTGGGTGTTGAAGTACAGGTCGACACCATTCTGCCGGGCACCTTCGGTGTAAGCGTCGGCCAGCCGGAACGGGCTGACCTGGTGATCGCACAGGAATTCCAGGGCTCCCCGGGCCTCATGGCTGACGCTGGGCTCGGCCTCGCGCAGGGCGGTCTGGTCAAGCCAGCGCACCTGATCGGCCAGGTGGGGGATGCAGGCGACGATGTGCTCGGCATACAAGCGATCCTCATCATCGTAGATCACGAACTTGAGCCCGGTTTCCTCGAACTTGATATCCATGCCATGGTTGTCCAGCAGTTCCCGGTGCAGTTGGGGGTACATCGCGTTGGACTGCAAGGCAAAGTCGAAGAACGACTGCGGCAGGATATGTGGCGTGCTGGCATCCACTGCCACGGCCGCTCCCTGGGTCTGGCGCTTGCGGTTGGCCGACATCATGCGAAAGAAGATCACCCCGCACCCCAACCCCACCGACTCGCCAATGGCCCACAGACCGCCGGCCGAAGCGCGGGTCGCGTTACCGGGACGCTTGGCGTCGATCAGGGCGACTTTCAGGTGCTTGCGCTTGGACAACTGGTAGGCACAGGACGCGCCGATCACGCCGCCACCGGCGATGACCACATCGTAGTCCCGGGTCTCTGGATGCTTAGTCATGCCGGGCGGCCTCCATGCCAACATTGCGGAACGCTGAAAACGGTATCGGATCGATCGGAAAGCGTGGTCGCAGCCAGCCGACATCGGCACGCCCGGTGGCTTCGCGCAGGCGGTCGCTGCAGTACCCCACGCACATCCGCCCCTGGCAATCGCCCATGCTCACGCGGGTGCGCATCTTCAGGCTGGCCATGTCCTGCACGCCCTGTTCCAGGGCCCGGTCGATGTCGGCGCGGGTGGCGTGCTCACAGCGGCAGATCACCGTGTCGGCCGTCGGCAACGCGATTTGCCCGGCACCGCGCCGGGTGTAGCGGTCCACGGCGGCACGGAAGCGGATGATCCGGTCCAACTTCGCCTGATACTGCCCGCGGCGCTCGAGCGCGGCACGGGAATCCAGCACATTGCATTGCATCAGGACCGACAGCGCGGCAATACGCCCGCTCAACATGGCCGCTTCACCGCCTCGAATCCCGCCCATGTCACCGGCCAGGTGGATGTGCGCCTCGCTGCTTTGCTGCCAGGCATCGGACACCGCCCGCAGGTAGCCATCGTCGCTGAAGCCATGTTCCAGGCCCATCTGCTGGCTCAACTGGGTACGCGGAATGAAACCGTAGCCGACCGCCAGCGTCTGGGCCGGCACTTGTTCGGCACGTTCGAGGTCGGGCTCCCAGTCGCTGGAATACGGCGCGACGGTGACCATATTCAATTCGCCCTCGCCATGGGCCTGCACCACGCCCCAGCCATAACGCAGGGGTATGCGATAACGCTTGAGGTAGGCCAGCATGCTCAGGCCATCGAGGAAAAGCTGCGGCTTGTTCAGCAACGCCAGGCTTTCCCTGGCGATCCGGCCGAATGCGCAGGCTTCATAGACACCGGCCACGGCCACCCCCGCGGCATGCAGCTGACACGCCACCAGCGGCAGCAACGGACCGGTACCGGCGATCACCACCGGGCTCGGCGGCTTGACCACCCCGCTCTTGATCTGCAGTTGCAGGCCACCGAGCAACATCACCCCCGGCAACGTCCAGCCGGGGAACGGCACACTGCGCTCATGACAACCGGCCGCCAGGACCAGATGGGAATAGGCGACCTCGCACACGCGCTCCTCGGCATCGAGCAACATCAGCGCCCGCAACCCCTCGGCCCCGACGACGCGGTGGTTGAGCCGGACGTCAATCAGCCCGGCGTGCCGGTCGAACTCGCCGTGGAGTTTTTCCAGGGCTTCGCTGTAGCGCGGTCCCAGGTAGTCGAGGCTGACGCCGTCGCGCAATGGCCCTCGATACACCACGCCGCCCAGGCGCGGCGCCTCTTCAAGCAAGGTGCAGCGCAGCCCCTGTGCCGCCAGCTCGATGGCAGTCGCCATACCCGCCGGCCCACCGCCGACAATCACCGGATCGAGGTTCATGGCGCCTCCGTTTCGACGATGCGGTTGGTCCGGGTTTCGATCTGCATGCCGGGGCGCACCTGGGTCTGGCAGGCGCGACGCTTGTGACGGCCGTCGATCCTGACCAGGCAGCACTGGCAGACGCCCATGCCGCAGTAGGCGCCGCTGATCTGGCCATGATCGTTGCGGGCCACCTGGCGTTGGCCCTGGGACTGGATGACGGTCAGGACGGTTTCGCCCCGGGCGGCATTGACGATGCGCCCGTCCAGGTGCACCGTCATGTCGGGCCGGGTCAACGGCTGGATATCGAATTTTTGGCGTAGAAGGTCTTGAGGCTGCATGATGCTGCTCTTCCTTGATGCTTTTATTGAATGCTTTATTGAAGACCGGTGAGGTCTCGGCTCCTTGCGGCACAACATCACCGGTTAGCGTCGGTACCCGACAGCGACAGCGCGCCAAAGCAGGGCAACGGACGCAACATATAGTGCGCACCCGATTCATGTTAGGGATTATTTGTGACCAAGTGTTGATCCAGGCCAGTGAAACCGCTTGCCCGTCCATGAACTTTTTTTCAGAAAGCCGACAGGTTTTCTTTGGCAGAATGCTGCGCAATGGCATCAATTTCTCAACTCGGTACCGCCCATGAACCGCATCCTGACCATCGAAGACGACGCCGTGACCGCCCGTGAAATCGTTGCCGAGCTGACCCGTAACGGCCTCAACGTCGACTGGGTCGATAACGGTCGCGAAGGCCTGGAACGCGCGGTGAGCGGTGACTACGACCTGATTACCCTCGACCGCATGCTGCCCGAGCTCGACGGCCTGGTGATCGTCACGACATTGCGCACCATGGGCGTGGCGACACCGATCCTGATGATCAGCGCCCTTTCCGATGTTGACGAGCGTGTCCGTGGCCTGCGGGCCGGTGGCGACGATTACCTGACCAAACCGTTCGCCACCGATGAAATGGCCGCCCGCGTCGAAGTACTGCTGCGGCGCAACAACGGCGCCCGGGAGCCGGAAACCATCCTGCGGGTGGCCGATCTGGAACTGGATCTGATCAGCCGCGAGGCCAGCCGCAACGGGCAACTGCTCAGCCTGCTGCCCACCGAATACAAACTGCTGGAGTTCCTGATGCGCAACAGCGGGCAGATTCTTTCACGCATGATGATTTTCGAGGAAGTCTGTGGCTATCACTTCGACCCCGGCACCAACCTGATCGACGTCCATATCGGTCGCCTGCGCAAGAAAATCGATCCGCCGGGCCTGGAACCGCTGATTCGCACCGTGCGGGGTTCGGGCTATGTCATTGCTGAACCCTGCTAAGGGCTGGCGCTCTTCCAGCAGCCGCCTGCTGGCACTGTACAGTGCACTGTTCGTGCTCTGGAGCGCGATCCTGATGGGGGTGATGTATTACGAGGTATTCGGCTACCTCGACAGCCTGGCCAAGCACTCCCTGATGCAGCGCCAGCACCTGTTCGCCCGCATCCACGGCGATCAGCTGGAAGACGCGCTCATGGCCAGCCTGACCCTGGACGACCGCGGTGTCGACGCCTACGGCCTGTTCGATCCCCACCTGCGGCACCTGAGCGGGCCGATCCTGCGGATTCCCACCGACCTGCCGCTGGACGGCAAAATCCACATACTCGGCGATTGTGTCGACTACGACGACCCGAGCGTACCCCCCGACAGTTGCGATGCCGTGGCGAGCCGGACCCAGGACGGGCGCTGGCTGGTACTGGCGCGGGACAACGGCTCACTCTTCGCGGTGACCCGCATCATCCTCCACGCGCTGTTGTGGGGGGTGTCGCTGACCATTCTGCCGGGGATTGCCGGTTGGCATCTCTTGCGCCGCCGACCGCTGCAGCGCATCCGTAAACTGCAGGCCAGTGCCGAGGCCATCGTCGCCGGCGACCTGACCCATCGTCTGCCGCTGTCGAGCCGGCGGGATGAGCTGGACATGCTGGCGGCAATCGTCAATGCCATGCTCGATCGCATCGAACGCCTGATGAACGAGGTCAAGGGCGTGTGCGACAACATCGCCCACGACCTGCGCACGCCGCTGACCCGCCTGCGTGCCCAGCTTTATCGTATCCAGCAGCAAGCCGCGGATGGATCCCCCGAGGCCTTGCAGATGGATCAGGTGATTGCCGAGACCGATACCCTGATGGCGCGGTTCCGAGGCTTGCTGCGGATCTCCGAATTGGAAGACCAGCAGCGTCGCTCGGGCTTCGTGCGCGTCGACCCGCTGCAGTTGCTACAGGCACTGCATGACTTCTATCTGCCCCTGGCCGAGGAAGGCGAGCTGTTCTTCAGCCTCGAAGTGCCCGAGACCCTGCCCCTGCTGAACGGCGACCGGGCCTTGTTGTTCGAGGCAGTGTCGAACCTGTTGAGCAACTCCATCAAGTTCACCCCGGCGGGAGGCAAAGTGATTCTGCGCGGTATCGACCAGGGCGATAGCACCCGCATCGAAGTACTCGACTCCGGCCCCGGCATTCCGGAGCCAGAGCGCAAGGCCGTGTTCCGCCGCTTCTATCGCGCCGAGGGCAGCAGTCACCATGGCGGGTTTGGCCTGGGCCTGTCGATCGTCGCGGCGATTGTCAATTTGCACGGCTTCACATTGGAGGTGGGCAGCAGCGAATACGGCGGCGCGCGGCTGGCGCTCGATTGCCGGGCGACGCTGTTGTAAAGATCGAACCCAGTCCACCTGTGGCGAGGGGATTTAGCGAAACGTCGCACCGCCCCGCTGGGGTGCGAAGCAGCCCAAAAATAGTCACGTGATCGACGAACTTAGGAGGGGCCGCTCCGCGACCCAGCGGGGATAAATCCCCTCGCCACAGAAGACTGCATTCAGTTGATTATCTACACGGGATCGTTGCGATGCCCCGGGGTGCTCTGCAGCTCATACCGCAATTCGTCGATCAGCTTCGCCAGGCTTTCTTCCGAGCGAACACTGTCGAGATTCAAGCCGCTCACCACCAGGTCCACCTCCCCGCTGTCACGGCGATAAAGACGGACGGTCAGGGTACCGTCGCCGTTGAGGCTGCATTCGCAGGACAGCGGCGAGAAACTTTCTTCGAGTCGGGCACGCAGGGGAGCCAATTGGGTCATGGTCTGCCCCCTCAAAACCAGGCACACAAAGGACCGGCAAACAACGCCGGGCCCCGGGTTTCAGCAGACATCCTGTCGATGGCACGTTGGCTTCGATCATTACACATTACGGCGTATTCCTTGACTGTTTCGTGGGGACGCGGCACCACTTGAAAGTGCCGCACCCTCACATCCTAAGCAGCCGCCTGCCCGCCAGATACCCGAATTTGCACTAACCATTCCGGTGCATTTGCACTGGCTATCATGGTGCCTTCATGTTCCAGTCATTTCCGAAAAGACCTCGCTCCCGGGCCCAGACAATGGCCTCGCTGCGGCTGTGAACATCCAGTTTCGAGTACAGCGTGGCAACGTGGTTTCGCACGGTATTGGGCGCCAGCTTCAAGCGTGCGGCGATCTCCTTGTCCGCCAGGCCCTGGCAAATGAGCCCGAGCACATCACGCTCGCGAGCAGTCAGTTCGGTGTAGGAGGTGCTGGGCAATTGCGTGTTGATGCTCTTCACGTTGGCCAGCTTTTCAATCAGCGTACGGCTGAACCAGGACGCATCCTTCATCACTTCCTCGATCGCTGCCACCAGCTCCAGTTGCGAGCGTTTGCGTTCGGTGATGTTCACCAGGACCAGCAGGTAACACGGTTGGTCCTGAATGATCACAGTGTCGGCCGCCACCTCACAGTCGATCATTTCGCCACCCTTCTTGCGGACCTTGACATCGACATTGGACACCGTCGCGGTTTTCTCCAGGCGGGCAAACAGCGTGGCACTGGCGTCCTTGTCGAGAAAGCCGATTTCCGCCACGGTCTTGCCAAAGAGTTCTTCGCTGGCGTACCCGGTGGTGTCGAGGAAGGCCTCGTTGATTTCCAGCAACAGTTGCTCGGCGCTGCACACCAGGGTGGGCACGGGGGACAGGCGAAACGACTTGGCAAAGCGCTCCTCGCTCTGGCGCAGGGCCGTTTCGGCCTTGCGTCGCGGCTCCATGTCCATGAAGGAAAACAGCATGCAATCTTCGTCGTGCAGGTCCAGTGGCTGGCCGGCGACGATCACTTGCTTGCTCGTGCCTTCCGGCAATCTCAGTTCGGCCTGCATCTGCGGAATGGTTGCGCCCTGCCCTAGGCGCTCGATGGCCAGCTCACGGCGCTCGGCGGCCTCCAGCACATCCAACTCGTAGACCGAACGGCCGATCACCTGTTCGCGGCTGTAGCCGGTCATCTCCAGGAAGCCCTGGTTGACCTTGATGTAGCGCAGGTCGCTGAGGCGGCAGATCACCGCCGGCGCCGGGTTGGCGCCGAAGGTCTTCTCGAAGCGCTGTTCGGCGCTGGCCCACTCCGTGGCGTCGCTGAGGATCAGCACCAGCAACGTCGGTGCGTCGTTACGATCGGTCAACACCATGCTGCGGATGCGGTGGACCCAGGTGCGGTCCGGATCGGCCACCGGCGTGACCTCCACCAGCACATCGCTGAACTCATCGCCACGGGCGACCCGGGCGATGGGGTAGTTGTCCTCCGTCAAGGGGTGGTTGTTGCGATAACGCAAATTGAAGCGCCGGGCATACTCCCGGGCATTTGCACCCAGGTCCGCGAGGCTCTTGACCCCGTGCATGTTCAGCACGGCCTCGTTGGCCCAGGCGATGGTCTGGTCGACTTCGATCAACATCACCCCGTCCGACAGTCCGGCGATGATTTGCAGCAATTGACGACGATTGGTCTCCGTGGTCGGGACGTCCTGGCTCATTGGGTCTCCATAGGTCAGAAGCGCATGGAGGTTACGACCGTCCGTGGTCGCCGTGCGTTCCCTTGTGGGCGGTGGCGAAGTCGCCGATTCGCTCGTTCAAGCCGCCATGCGTCCCTCGGCAATGGCCTGGGAAGCGGCCAGCATTGCCCGCAGCAGTACCGCGCAGCCGGCGGCAAGGTCGTCGGGGGCGGCGTGTTCAATCTCGTTGTGGCTGATCCCGCCTTCACAAGGCACGAAAATCATCCCCGCCGGGCCCAGCTCGGCCAGGAAAATCGCGTCATGGCCGGCGCCGCTGACGATTTCCATATGGGACAGGCCCAGCCCCTGGGCTGCCCCGCGTACGGCGTCGACACAACCCGGGTCGAAATACAACGGTGGGAAGTCGGCGGTGGGGGTCAACTCATACGTCAGGCCGTGTTGCCGGCAGGTGTCGTCGATGACCTGCTTGACCTCGGCGATCATCGAGTCCAGCCGTGCCGGTTCCAGATGACGGAAATCCAGGGTCATGCGCACTTCGCCCGGAATGACGTTGCGCGAGCCCGGATAGGCCTGCAGGCAACCGACGGTGCCGCAGGCATGGGGTTGATGGCCGAGGGCGGCGCGGTTGACGGCACCGACAATGATCGAGGCGCCAACCAGGGCGTCCTTGCGCAGGTGCATCGGGGTCGGACCGGCATGGGCCTCGACACCTCGCAGCGAGAGGTCGAACCACTTCTGCCCCAGTGCGCCCATGACGATGCCGATGGTCTTGTGTTCGTCTTCCAGGATCGGGCCCTGTTCGATGTGCGCCTCGAAATAGGCGCCCACCGGATGACCGGTGACCTGGCGAGGACCGGCATAGCCGATGGCATTCAGCGCTTGCCCCACGGTGATGCCTTCGGCGTCGACCTTGGCGAGGGTCTCTTCGAGGGTGAATTTCTCCGCGAACACCCCGGACCCCATCATGCACGGCGCGAAGCGCGAGCCTTCTTCGTTGGTCCACACCACCACTTCCAGCGGTGCTTCGGTTTCGATGTTCAGGTCATTGAGGGTGCGCAGCACTTCCAACCCGGACAGCACGCCGAAGCAACCATCGAACTTGCCACCAGTGGGCTGGGTATCGATGTGACTGCCGGTCATCACCGGTGGCAGGATCGGATTGCGCCCCGGACGACGGGCGAAAATATTGCCCACCGCATCGATGCTGACGGTGCAGCCGGCCGCCTCGGCCCACTGCACGAACAGGTCCCGGGCCTGGCGGTCCAGGTCGGTCAAGGCCAACCGGCATACACCGCCCTTGACCGTGGCGCCCAATTGGGCCAGATCCATGAGCGACTGCCAGAGGCGATCGCGGTTGATGTGTTGATGGGTGGATTGCAGGACGTCGAGGGCGGCGTTCATAAGATCTCCTTTCTTCCAGTGTTTCGCTGTATTCGAAGCCGCCATCGCGATCAGGCTCGCTCCCACAGGGGAATTCATTGCACATGTGGGAGCGAGCCTGCTCGCGAAGGGGCCCTCCTCTACACGGCGGATTTGGCGACGGATGGGCTCGCACGCAAACTGCACAACCCGTAATAGATCACCCCGCCCAGTGCCGAGCCGGTGAACCAGCCGTAGCTGTAGAACCAGTTGAACGCATCACTTCCCAGGGACAGCAGCGTCAATGCCACCGGCACGCCGAAAGCGATGAAACCGTTCCAGTTCCACGCGGGATAAACGTCGTCGCGGTACAACCCGGCCAGGTCCAGCTGTTGCTTCTTGATCAGGAAGTAATCCACCACCATGATCCCGGCAATCGGCCCCAGCAGGCTCGAATACCCCAGCAGCCAGTTGGAATACACCGATTCAAGGCTGACGTCGGAGACAATCCAGCCGAG
>Ga0157373_10000817_pt1 | contig 24121 bp, 22 predicted proteins | sample C65metaG_FD_113460 | JGI IMG/M metagenome (GOLD analysis project Ga0157373, IMG submission 113460) | Corn rhizosphere microbial communities from Kellogg Biological Station, Michigan, USA - C6-5 metaG | ecosystem: Host-associated > Plants > Roots > Rhizosphere > Soil | place: USA: Michigan... | reverse complement strand
GGCGGGTCGCGTCCGGCTTGATGATCGAGAAGGTACGTTCAGTCATTTGGCTGATGCCCACACATAAAGTTGTTGTCGAGGAGGTCGCGGCTTATAGCCCTGCGCCTCCGCCGCGCCAACACCCGCAAAATGCTTCAGATCAACGACCTCACCTACGACGCCTGGGGCCGCCGCTTCTTCGACGAAGCGAGCGTGACGATCCCGGCTGGCGGCAAGGTCGGCGTGGTCGGGCGCAATGGGGTGGGCAAGACCACCCTGTTCGGCCTGATCAAGGATCAGCTGGCCAACGGCGGCGGCGAGATCAGTCTGCCCAAGGCCGCGAGGATGGGCTCGGTCGACCAGGAGCACCCGGCGACGCCGGTTTCGCTGATCGACACCGTGCTGGCCGCCGATGTCGAGCGGGCGCGGCTGACGGCGGAGCTGGAGACGGCCGACCCCGAGCATCTCGGCGAAATCTACGCCCGCCTGATCGAGATCGACGCGGACCGGGCGCCGAGCCGCGCGGCGGAAATCCTGTCTGGGCTGGGCTTCAGCCAGGAGGACCTGACGCGACCGATGGCGGAGTTCTCCGGCGGCTGGCGGATGCGGGTGGCTTTGGCGGCGGCGCTGTTCGCCGAGCCGGAGCTGCTGCTGCTCGACGAGCCGACCAACTACCTCGACCTTGAAGGCGCGCTGTGGCTCGAGGCGCGGCTGAAGAAGTATCCGCACACGGCTCTGATCATCAGCCACGACCGGGAACTTCTGAACAACTCGGTCGCCTACATCCTCCACCTGAACAACGGCAAGCTCGACCTCTACACGGGCGGCTACGACGACTTCGAGCACGAGCGGGCGCTGAAGGCGCGGCTGGCGGAGAGCACGCGCCAGAAGATCCAGGCCAAGCGCGAGCACATGCAGGCCTTCGTCGATCGTTTCCGCGCCAAGGCCTCGAAGGCCCGGCAGGCGCAGTCGCGGCTGAAGCAGCTGGCCAAACTGCCGGTCGTGGAGATGACGCTGGAGGAGCGCGTGGCGCCCTTCACCCTGCCCTCGCCGCTAAAGGCGCTGGCCCCGCCGCTGATCCGGCTGGAGGACGCGTCCGTCGGCTATGGCGGGCCGCCGGTGCTGCGCAAGCTGAACCTGAGGCTCGATCTGGACGACCGCATCGGCCTCTTGGGCGTCAACGGCGCGGGCAAATCGACCTTCGCCAAGATGATCGCCGGTGCGCTGCCGATCGAGCACGGCCAGATGCACCGCGACCGGCGCATGAAGGTCGGCTGGTTCCACCAGCATCAGATCGAGGCGCTCGATCCGACCGACACGCCGCTGGAGATCATCCGGCGCGCGATGCCGGAGGCCAGCGAGGCGCAGCGGCGCTCGAAGCTGGCGCAGTTCGGATTCTCCTACGCCAAGGTCGATACGACGGTGGCCAACCTGTCGGGCGGCGAGCGGGCGCGGCTGCTGTTGAACCTGGTGGCGATGGATGCGCCACATCTGCTGATCCTCGACGAGCCGACCAACCACCTCGACATCGACTCGCGCCGGGCGCTGCTGGACGCGCTGAACGACTATGAGGGCGCGGTGATCCTGATCACCCACGACCGCTCGCTGATGGAGCTGGTCGCGGACCGGCTGTGGCTGGCGGCCGATGGAACGATCAAGCCGTTCGACGGCGACATGGACGACTACGCCAGATACGTCCTCGACCGCGCCCGGATGGCGGCCAGAGCGCCCGCGCAGGTCGTTCGCGACGAGCCGGTGAAGGTCGTGCCAGCCCCTGCCCCGCGCCCGATGCCAGCCGGCCCGCTCAAGCGCCGGCTGGAAGCGGCCGAAGAGGTGCTGGCTCGCACGACGCGGCAGCTGGAAGAGCTCGACCGCCAACTCGCCGACCCGAAGCTCTACGTGAACGACCCCGCAAAGGCCGCCGACCTCGGGCGCAAGCGTGAGAAGGCGCAGGCCGCGGTGAACGAAGCCGAGGCGAAGTGGATGGAAGCGGCGGAAGCCTACGAGGGCGCGATCTAACCCCTTCTCCCTGAGGGAGAAGGAGGGGTCCGCGAAGCGGGAGGATGAGGGTTTAGGGACCTATCCGGAGAGGGCGTAAACCCTCACCTTCCCACTCGCCTGCGGCTCGCGGGCCCCTCCCTCTCCCTCAGGGAGAGGGGTATTAGGCCACCTTCTCCCAGCCGCGCTCGGCGCCCTGTTTCCAGTAGGAGACCGGCAGGCCCGCATCCTTGAAGATCTTCCAGCGGCCGCGCGCCATCTTCAGCGCGGCGTCGTCGCGGCCGTCGAAGATCAGGATGCAGCGTTCGTGGGGTGTCAGGTCGCCCGGTTCGGCGCCGTCCACGAGGAACAGCGCTTCAGCGGCGTTGGGATTGTCGAGGGCGGCGGTCAGCAGCACCGGCTGGCGCTCGGCCATCGGCTCGTCGGCCGTTCCGTGCGGGAGGAAGCTGTCGTCGCGCCAGTTCCACAGCCAGCCGTCGAGGTGGTCGATGCGCTCCGGCTGGCCGGTACGGACCAGCGCCTTCCAGCCGCGCTGGAGCGTCCGCTCGAGCAGTTCAGGAAGAACCTGCTCGAGCGGCGAGCGCTCCAGATGGTAGAACCAGACCTCGCAGGCCATGCGGCAAGCCTAGCCTTCGTAAGCGTCCTGCACCATGCGGTTCAGCAGGCGCACGCCGTAGCCGGTGGCGCCGTCCGGGATGGTCGGAACGGTCGAGGGCTTCTTCCAGGCGGTCGAGGCGATGTCGAGGTGCGCCCAGGGCAGGCCGTTGACGAACTTCTGCAGGAAGAGCGCGGCCGTGATCGAGCCGCCCGGCCGGCCGCCAGTGTTCTTCACGTCGGCGATCATGCTCTCGATCTGCTTGTTGTAGGCGTCCGGCATCGGCATGCGCCACAGCGGCTCGCCCTCCTTCTGCGAGGCGGCGAGGAGGTTGTTCGCGAGCTCATCGTTGTTGCTGAAGCAGCCGGCGTAGTCATTGCCGAGCGAGATGATGATCGCGCCGGTCAGCGTGGCCAGGTCGACCATGAACTTGGGCTTGAAGCGGTCCTGGCAGTACCAGAGCGCGTCGGCCAGCACGAGGCGGCCTTCGGCGTCGGTGTTGATGACCTCGATGGTCTGGCCGGACATGGATTTCACCACATCGCCCGGCCGCTGGGCCGCGCCGTCGGGCATGTTTTCGACCAGGCCTAGGATGCCGACCACGTTGGCCTTGGCCTTGCGGGTGGCGAGCACGCACATCAGGCCGGCGACCGCGCCCGCGCCGCCCATGTCCCACTTCATGTCCTCCATGCCGTCCGCCGGCTTGATGGAGATGCCGCCGCTATCGAAGCAGACGCCCTTGCCGACGAAGGCGATGGGCTGGGCATTCGGGTCGGCCGCGCCCTTCCACTGGATCACGACGAGTTGGCTGTCGCGCACGCTGCCTTGGCCCACGCCGAGCAGCGAGCCCATGCCAAGGTCCGCCATCTCCTTCTCGCCGAGGATTTCGACGGTGAGGCCCAGGCGCTCCAGCTCCTTCACGCGGCGGGCGAACTCGACGGGGTGGAGGATGTTGGCGGGCTCGGAGACCAGATCGCGAGTGAAGGTCACGCCGTCCGCAACGGCCGACAGCGGTTCGTAGGCAGCCTGCGCGGCGCCCACGTCGGCGGCGGCGATGCGAACCGTCTCGACCGACGGCTTCTTGTCGGCCTTCTCGGTCGTGCGGTAGCGGTCGAAGCGGTAAGAGCCCAGCCGCACGCCAAGCGCGGTGCGGGCCGGCTCGGAGGGGAAGCGAATCAGCAGCTCCTTCACGCCCGAGGCCTGCACGGCGCGATAGGCGGATGCGGCGGCGTTCTCGACCCCCTGCGCATCCAATTCGTTCGGTTTGCCAGCGCCAATCACGACCACCCGGGCGGCGTCCAGGCCGGCGGGGGCCAGCAGCTCGATCGACTGGCCCTTGGCCCCCGTGAAGCGGCCGGCGGCGATGGCGCGGCCCAGCGCGCCACCGCTAGCGCTGTCCAGCGCCTGGGCTTCGGCCGAGAGAACGCCGCCCTCGTGGGCGAGAACCGCGATGGCCGCGCCGGCGCCGGGGGCTGCGTCGGCGGGGACGAATTCGATGCGCATTAGTCACTCCTGAAAGCTTTTTCAGGGGCATAGCCCGCCCGGCCCGCCCTTGAAAGCTCCAGCGGTTGTGCCCGCTGTCCGGCGGCGTGTAGAACGGGCTGTCCCGCTCAGGGGCTCCCTCGAAATTCCCCGATGCGCCTGATCGAACGCTATCTCTTTCGCCAGCTCCTGGGCCCGACGCTGCTGGCGACGGCGGCGCTTGGCGGGGTGGCGTTGCTGAGCCAGAGCCTGTCGGCCCTCGACCTGATCGTGAACCAGCGCCAGAGCGCCTGGATCTTCGTCGAGGTCACGCTTCTGGCCCTGCCGATGCTCGTCAACATGATCCTGCCGGTAGCGGTGTTCGTGGCGGCGCTGGTGGCGCTGAACCGGCTGCAGACCGAGCAGGAGCTGGTCGTCTGCTCGGCGGGCGGCCTGTCGCGCTGGAAGCTGATTTCGCCGGGCGTGCGGCTGGCGGTGCTGGTCACGCTGGTGGGGCTGGTCATCAACCTGTGGGTCCAGCCGCTCTGCTACCGGACCATGCGCCAAGTGCTGTTCGAGGCGCGCTCGGACCTCGCCGCCACCCTGGTGCGCGAGGGCGAGTTCACCGAGCCGGTGCCAGGCCTGACGGTCTATGGCCAGACCATCGACCAGGATGGAGTGATCAAGAATCTCTTCATTCACCAGCAGATGGAGGGCGGCAACGCGGCGACCTACACCGCCCGCGAGGGCCGCATCGCGCACCGCAACGGCGCGCCAGTGCTGGTGATGAAGCAGGGTACGACGCAGCAGTTCTCCAACCGCGGCGTGCTGAACTTCCTGACCTTCGAGGAATACGCCTTCGACCTTGGGCCCTTCCTGCAAGGCGGCCAGAAGGTCCGTTACAAGGCCTCGGACCGCTACCTCCACGAGCTGTTCTTTCCCGACCTATCCGTCAAAGAAGATCGCGATAACCGGTTGAAATACCTGTCTGAAGGTCACTCACGACTATCCTCGCCGCTCTACAATATAACCTTCATGGCGCTGGCTTTGGGAGCCGTGGTCGGCGCGGGCTTCAGCCGGATGGGCTATGGGCGGCGGATCGCCTCGATCGCCGGAATTGCGGCGCTGGTGCGGATCGTCGGCTTCGCGGTGCAGGCCGCCTGCGACGACAGCGCGCTCCTCAACATCTTCCAGTACGTCGTGCCGGTCGCGGGCGCGTGGTGGGGCTTTGCGCAGATCTTCCGGCCGGTGCGGATGCGCGGACGCAGGCGCCTCGCCGCGCCCCTGAGGGCCGCGACATGAGGCTGGGGCGGCTCGAGCGCTATGTGCTGAACGGCACGCTGGCTTCGGTCGGGGCCGCGCTGACGGTCATCGGCTCGGTCGTGCTGCTGATCGAGTTCGTGGACATCTCCCGAACCGTCGGCGGTCGGGCCGAGGTTGGGTTCGCCCAGCTTCTTTGGCTGACGCTCCTGAAGGCGCCGGCCACCATCCTGCTGCTGCTGCCCTTCTGCTTCCTGTTCGGGACGCTGGCGGCCTACGTGGGGTTGAACCGGCGCAGCGAGTTGATCGCGATGCGCGCGGCGGGCGTCTCGGCCTGGCGCTTCATACTGCCGGCGGCGGTCGCGGCCTTCGTAGTGGGAACGATCAGCGTGGCGGTGCTGAACCCCGTCACTGCGATGATGACGGCGAAGTTCGAGCAGACGCGCACCGACCTTGTCGAGGACTTCACCGCGGCGGCGCCGAAGGAGACCTGGCTGCGCGAGGGCGACGAGCACAGTCAGATGGTCATCCGCGCACAGGACCACGACCGCACGGACGGCACGATCCGGCTCAAGGGCGTGTCGCTGTTCGTCTATTCCATCGATCCGCGCGGCATCCTGCACTTCGACCGCCGCATCGAGGCTGATCAGGCGACGCTGAGGCCTGGCTACTGGCAACTGACCGGCGCGCGAGAGGCCGCACCCGGCGCGGCGTCGGTGCGCTCCGAAAGCCTGACCATCCCCTCGACGCTGAGCGAGGAGGACGCGGTCGAGCGGTTCACCACGCCGGAGGCCATCGCCTTCTGGCGGCTGCCCGCCACAATCAGGGCGACCGAACAGGCGGGATTCTCGGCGCTGGCTTACCGGCTGAGGCTGCAGCAGCTGCTGGCGATGCCGCTGTTGTTCGCCGCCATGTCGGTGCTGGCGGCGGCGTTTTCGCTGCGGCTGATCCGTCTGGGCGGACTGGCGAGCCTGGCCGCGTCCGGCGTGGCGCTTGGCTTTATCTTCTTCTTTTTCAATCAGTTCTGCGGCGCTCTTGGCAAGTCTGAGATGCTGCCGCCCTATGCGGCGGCCTGGGCCCCGCCTCTGCTGGCGCTGCTGTCGGGGCTGACGCTGCTTTCGTACACCGAGGACGGCTGAACGGGCGGCCTTGTGCAAGGGCGACGGGACGGGTAGGCGCGGACGCGGGGGCGTGTAGGAATAGCGCGATATGAAGACGGCGAGCCGAACAGCACAGACCGCCACCCGTGCGCGCCTTCTGGCCGGCGTCACCGCGCTGGGTCTCGCCTTCGCGGCGCCCGCCTTCGCCCAGACGCCCGCCCCTGCCCCGGCGCCCACGCCGGAGGCGCTGCAGCCCGGCGCCTTCTATCTCGAAGCCAACGAGATCGTGGCCAACGACCAGACCAAGACCGTCACCGCGCGCGGCGATGTCGAGGTCCGCTATCAGGGCCGCACCCTGCGGGCGCAGGAGGTCACCTACAACCAGTCGACCGGCGTGGTGACCGCCAACGGCCAGGCGACGCTGATCAATACCGACGGGTCGATCCAGTTCGCGGACTCGTTGACCCTCGACGACCAGATGCGCGCCGGCGTCATCCAGGGCTTTTCCACCCGGCTCGCCGGCGACGTGAAGATCGCGGCCGCGTCGGCCGTGCGCCGCAGCGAGTCGCTGAACGAGCTGAACAAGGCGATCTACACCCCCTGCCCTGTCTGCGTGGACGCGAGCGGCCATCAGCAGGGCCCGAGCTGGTCCATCCGCGCCGACAAGGTGGTGCAGGATAAGAAGCGGCAGATCATCTACTACCGCAACGCCACCATCATCATGCTGGGCGTGCCGATCTTCTACGCGCCCGTGTTCTGGCACGCCGATCCGACCATCCCGGGCGAGAAGTCCGGCCTCCTGCAGCCGCGCATCGCAGCCTCGCGGCGCCGGGGTCTGTCGTGGGAGCAGCCGTACCTGCAGGTCATCTCGCCCTCGCAGGATCTGATCGTCAGCCCGCAGATCAACACCAAGGTGAACCCCTTCCTGAACCTGGCCTGGCGCAAGCGCTTCTGGTCGGGGCAGGTGAACGTGCGCACCGGCTACACCTACGAGAACGACCTGACGGGCGACGGCGACCGGGTCGGAGAGCGCACCAACCGCTCCTACGTGCTGGCCGACGGCGCCTTCGACATCAACGACTACTGGCGCTGGGGTTTTTCCGGCGAGCGGACTTCAGACGACCTGATCTTCGACAAGTACGAAATCCAGGATGTCTATGAGCAGCGCGGCCTGATCCCGACCGACGATCACCGCCTGACCTCACAGCTCTATGTCACGCGCCAGAACCAGCGCTCCTATGTGTCTGTCGTGGCGATGAGCTTCCAGGGTCTTCGCCCCACCGACAATGACCGCGCCTTCCCGCTGGTCGCGCCGCTGATTGAGGCGCGCTGGGAGCCGAACGCGCCGGTGCTCGGAGGACGGCTGCGGTTCGTGGGCAACGGCGTCTTCCTGACCCGCGAACAATCGACGGCGCCGGGCTCGGCGCGCGGCGATCCGGGCATCGACAGCGGCCGGGCGAGCGCCGAGCTCGACTGGCGCAGCAACTACACCTTCGCCAGCGGCCTGCGCGTCTCGCCGTTCCTGGATGCGCGGGGCGACATCTACAACATCACCGACCTGCCGGGCGGCGGGACCAAGAACGCCACGCGGCTCGTGGGTGCGACGGGCGTCGACGTGAGCTGGCCCTTCTTCCGCCGCGACGGCGACCGCACGATCGTTCTGGAGCCGCTGGCCCAGGTGGCTCTGTCGCCCGATGTGCACCAGATCGTCATCGGCCACGATTCTCACGGACCCATCTACTTCAACGAGGACAGCCTGGCGCTGGCCTACGACGAGACCAACCTGTTCCGGGTCAACAAGTTCTCGGGCTTCGACCTCTACGAGGGCGGCCAGCGGCTGAACCTCGGCGGCCGGGCGACGGTGGTCTATGACGACGGCCGCCACGCCAGCCTGCTGATTGGACGCAGCTTCCGCAGCGAGGACAACCGGCTCTTCCCGTCCTACACGGGCCTGCAGCGGCAATCGTCCGACTGGATCGTGGCGGCGGAAGGCATGCCGATGCATGGCGTCCAACTCTTCTCCCGCGCCCGGCTTGGCGCCGACGACCTGGCCCTGCGCCGCTTCGAAGGGGGCGCGGACGTGAACCTGTCCCGCGGCCAGGGCTTCATTCGCTATCTCCGCGACGAGAACGACCCGATGGGCCAGCGGCGCGAGGACATCGACTTCGCCGGCAACGTGCTGATCGCCGGCAACTGGGGCGTCACCTTCCGCGGCGTGCGCGACCTTGAGCGGGACGTGTGGCGGCGCGAGGAGTTCGGGCCGATGTACCGAAACCAGTGCCTCGATTTCGCGGTCGTGTGGGTCCACGAAGAGACATTCAACCGCACCGTCGGGCCCTCGGACTCGATCCAGGTGCGCCTCACGCTGGCCACACTTGGGGATAAAGGCTACAGCCAATGAAAATCGGGGCGGATTGGGCGCCGCGCGTTGGCGCCCGCGATTTCAAGGGAACGACAATTTCCATGCGGATAGCGCGTAGCGTGACGGGGCTGGCCGCGACGGCCTCAGTCCTGGCTCTGGTATTCGGGATGGCCGCTTCGGCCCAGGAGGTCGCCACGGCGACGCCGCCGGCGAGCACGCCGGCCGCTCCCCAGGCGCCGCGCGGCTACACCGAGGCGGTCGTCGCCACCGTCAACGACGACATCATCTCCAGCTACGACATGATGCAGCGCATGCGCCTGATCATGGTCACCTCCGGCATCCAGCCGACCGAGGAGAACCTGCCCGAAATCCAGCGCGAAGCCCTTCGCTCGCTGGTCGACGAGCGCCTGCAGATGCAGGAGATCCGCCGCGTCGAGAAGGAGCAGAAGATCGACATCGCCGCGACCGAAGACGATGTAAACGACGAGATCGCCGACATCGCCAAGGGCAACAACATGACGGGCGACCAGCTGCTGGCCGCCCTCGCCGCCCAGGGCGTGGGTCCGGAGACCCTGAAGGAGCAGTTGCGCGCCGAAGTCAGCTGGCAGCGCTGGATTCACGGCCGCTATGGCTCGCGCCTGCGGGTCGGCCAGGACCAGGTGAAGGCCGTGCAGGCGCGTCTGGAAGCCGCCGCCTCCAAGCCGCAGTACCAGGTCGGCGAAATCTTCGTCGACGCCAGCCACGTGGGCGGCATGGACCAGGCGGTCCAGGGCGCCAACCAGCTTCTCGCCCAGCTTCAGAAAGGCGCGCCCTTCCCGGCCGTGGCCCGCCAGTTCTCCGCCTCGCCCAGCGCGGCCGCCGGCGGCGACCTCGGCTGGATTTCGCCTGGCGAATTGCCGACCGAAGTCGACACCGCGCTCGAGCAGCTGCGCCCCGGCCAGCTGTCGCAGCCGATCCAGGTGAAGGACGGCGTCTATATCCTCTACCTGCGTGACAAGCGCGCCGGCGCGGCGGCGACGTTGATCAGCCTCAAGCAGGCTGCGATCGCCCTGCCCTCGACCGCCAGCGCGGCGGATGTGGCGGCGGCTCAGGCCAAGCTGGAGGCGCTCCGCCCGAAGGTGACTGGCTGCGACAACATCGAAACCGCCGCGGCGGGGGTCGATGGCGTGGTGGCGGGCGACCTGGGCGAAGCCGAACTGCAGGACCTTGCGCCCGGCTTCCGCGAAGCCGCCCAGAACCTGCAGCCGGGCCAGGTGTCGGCGCCCATCCGCACCGCGGCGGGCCTCCACCTCATCGCCGTCTGCGGCAAGCGCCAGAGCGGCGCCGAGATCCCGACCGCCGATCAGATCGAGAACAAGCTCTATAGCCAGCAGCTCTCGATGATCTCCAAGCGCTACCTGCGCGATCTGCGCACCTCGGCGACCATCGAGACGCGGTGACGATCGGGCCGCTCGCGCTTAGCCTCGGGGATCCGGCCGGCGTCGGTCCGGAAATCGTGGCCAAGGCCTGGGCGGCGCTGCGCGACGGCGGTCCCGCATTTATGGTCATCGGCGACGCGGAGTTGCTCGCGTCGGCCTCGCGCGCGGGCGGCGCTTCCATCCGCCGGGTCGGCGCGCCCGTCGAGGCGCGGGCGGCGTTCGCCAACGGAATCCCGGTGCTAGACCTGCCGCTGGCCGCGCCCGTGGTCTCCGGCAAGCCATCCCCAGCTCATGCGCCCGCCGTCATCCGCTGGATCGAGACCGGCGTGGGTCTGGCGCTGTCGGGGCAGGTGTCGGGGCTGGTGACCGCGCCCATCGCCAAGGCGCCGCTCTATGAGGCAGGCTTCAAGTTTCCCGGCCACACCGAGTTCCTCGCCGATCTGACGGCGGCGCAGCCCTTCGACGGTTGCCGGGGGCCGGTGATGATGCTGGTCGCGGGCGGCCTGCGGGTGGCGCTGGTCACCATCCATGAGCCGCTGGCGCGCGTTTCCGGCCTGCTGACGGTGGAGAAGATCGTCGAGGCCGGGCTCTGCACCGCCCAGGCGCTGACGCGCGATTTCGGGATCGAACGGCCGAGGCTGGCGGTCGCGGGCCTCAACCCGCACGCGGGCGAAAGCGGCGCGCTGGGGCGTGAGGAGGTCGAGATCATCGGTCCGGCCGTCGAGGCGCTACGCGCGCGGGGCGTCGAGGCGACCGGTCCCTTGCCCGCCGACACGCTTTTCCACGCCGAGGCGCGCGAGCGCTACGACGCGGTGCTGTGCATGTACCACGACCAGGCGCTGATCCCGGTGAAGATGCTGGACTTCTGGGGCGGCGTGAACGTGACGCTGGGCCTGCCGATCGTGCGCACTTCGCCCGACCATGGGACCGGATTTGACATCGCCGGCCGCGGACAGGCGCGTCCCGACAGCCTGATCGCCGCCATCCGCCTCGCCGCCGAGATCGCCGAGCGGCGCGGCCGCGCATGAGTCTCGCCAGCCTGCCGCCGCTGCGCGAAAGCCTGGCCGAACACGGGCTCCTCGCCAAGAAGAGCTTCGGCCAGCACTTCCTCCTCGACCTCAACGTCACCCGGAAGATCGCGCGGCTGGCGGGCCCGTTGGAAGGCGAGACTGTCATCGAAGTCGGCCCAGGCCCCGGCGGCCTCACCCGCGCGCTGCTGGAAGCCGGCGCCAAGGTCATCGCGGTGGAGAAGGACGCGCGCTTCATTCCGCTGCTGGAGGAGCTGGCGGCAGCCGCGGAGGGCCGCCTGACCATCGTCGAGGCCGACGCCTTGGAGGTCGATGAAGCAGCGCTCGCGGGCGGCCCCGCCCATGTCGTCAGCAACCTCCCCTACAACGTCGGCACGCCTTTGCTGCTGAAATGGCTAACCGGCCCGTGGCGCCCCGCGTCCATGACGCTGATGTTCCAGAAGGAAGTCGCCGACCGCATCGCCGCCGCCCCCGGCTCCGACGCCTACGGCCGCCTCTCGGTCATCACCCAGGCTGTCTGCGAGGCCCAGGTCGTCATGGACCTCCCGGCGCGCGCCTTCACACCACCGCCGAAAGTCGCCTCAGCCGTCGTCCGCCTCGACCCAAAGCCCGACCGCCCCTCCGCCGCCGAACTCGCCGCCCTGGAAAAAGTCACCGCCGCCGCCTTCGGCCAACGCCGCAAGATGCTGCGGTCGAGCCTTCGAAACTTGGGTGGTGAGGCTCTGTGCGAGCAGGCCAACATCGACCCGAACGCGCGGGCCGAGGTGATCCCCGTGGAAGGCTTTCTGAGGTTAGCTCGCGCCGCCTGAGGGCACACCCTCGCAATAGCCGCCGCGCTGCTCCCAACGTCCACCCGCGTCAAGACAGCTGTCGACCGCCCGGAAGCCGCGCAGCCACCAGCCGAGCGCCAGTCCAAGGACCAGCACCGCAAAGGCCAAGATGACTCGGCGTGCTTTCAGCGGATGCCTCTACAGCGGAATATTGTCGTGCTTCTTCGGCGGGTTGGTGACCTGCTTGTTCTTCAGTGAGCGCAGCGCCTTGACGATCCGGCGGCGGGTGCCGTGGGGCATGATCACGTCGTCGATGTAGCCGCGTTGCGCCGCCACGAACGGGTTGGCGAAGCGGTCCTTGTATTCGGCTTCGCGGGCGGCCAGCGCTTCCGGGTCCCCGGCTTCGGCGCGGAAGATGATCTCGACGGCCCCCTTGGCGCCCATGACCGCGATCTCGGCGGTGGGCCACGCGTAGTTGATGTCGCCGCGCAGGTGCTTGGAGCTCATCACGTCGTAAGCGCCGCCGTAGGCCTTGCGGGTGATCACCGTCACCTTAGGGACCGTCGCCTCGGTGTAGGCGAACAGCAGCTTGGCGCCGTGCTTAATGAGGCCGCCGTACTCCTGCTTGGTGCCCGGCATGAAGCCCGGCACGTCGACGAAGGTCACGATCGGGATGTTGAAGGCGTCGCAGAAGCGCACGAACCGCGCGGCCTTGCGCGATGAATCGATGTCGAGCACGCCCGCCAGCACCTGCGGCTGGTTGGCGACGATGCCGACCGGATGGCCCTCCATCCGCGCGAACCCGCAGATGATGTTCTTGGCCCACTCGCTTGAGATTTCAAAGAAATCGGCCTCGTCCACGACCTTGAGGATCAGCTCCTTCATGTCGTAGGGCTTGTTCGGGTTGGCCGGCACCAGGGTGTCGAGCGAGGGCTCGTCGCGCAGCGGCTCGTCGAAGCTGTCACGGACCGGCGGCTTTTCGCGGTTGGAGCCCGGCAGGAAGTCGATCAGGCGGCGGACCTGGGTCATCGCCTCGAGATCGTTCTCGAACGCACCCTCGGCCACGCCGGACTTGGCCGCATGCACCCGCGCCCCGCCGAGATCCTCGTGGCTGACCTCCTCGTTGGTGACGGTCTTCACCACGTCGGGGCCCGTCACGTACATGTAGCTCGTGTCCTTCACCATGAAGATGAAGTCGGTCATGGCCGGCGAATAGACATCGCCCCCGGCACAGGGGCCCATGATGACGCTGATCTGGGGGATGACGCCCGAGGAGAGCACGTTCTCCACGAAGATGTCGGCATAGCCCGCGAGCGAGTCGACGCCTTCCTGGATGCGCGCGCCGCCCGCGTCGAAGAGGCCGATGACCGGTGCGCCGACCTTGGCCGCCAGCCGCTGCACCTTCACGATCTTCTGTGCGTGGGCCATCGAAAGAGACCCGCCGAACACCGTGAAATCCTTGGAGAAAACATAGACGACGCGGCCGTTGATGGTGCCCCACCCGGTGACCACGCCGTCGCCCGGCATCTTCTGGTCTGCCATGCCGAAGTCGTTGCAGCGGTGTTCGACGAACATGTCGAACTCCTCGAAGGAGCCCTCGTCGAGCAGCAGGTCGAGCCGCTCGCGGGCGCTCAGCTTGCCCTTGGCGTGCTGTTTGGCGATCCGCGCCTCGCCGCCGCCCTGCCGCGCCAGCTCGCGCCGCTTCTCAAGCTCTTCAAGGATGTGCTGCACGCCGTCGTCCCCACGCTAAAAAACGCTGCGCAGGGGTTAATCGCGTGGCGGCGCTATGACAAGCGCAGAGCGGCGAACCAGCGGTCCAGCATGGCGGCTTCGGCGGCGAGCGCGGCGGTGCGTTCGGCGGCCTCGTCATCGACGCCCCAACGTTCCTCCTGGAAGGTTTCGTCGAGGCGCGACAGCTCGAACGCCTCCGCGCCAGTGAGCCGCCGCCGCTGCAACGCGAACGCCAGCACGGCCGAGCCGAACAGAGCCGCGGCGTGCGCCAGGCCCGCGAGCGCGAAGTCGTCCAGCGCCTCGGCGTGCTTCTCGGCCCGAAGCAGCGATGCGGCCGGTTGGGGGCGATGGACGATGCCCCGCGCTGCGTGCAGCACGACGCCAAGTTCTTCAGCCGCCCAGTCCCGCAGCGGCTCCCAGGCTGCCGCCTGCCGCTCGACCAGCGAGGGCGGCTCCTCGGCCAGGTAGCAGACGAGGTCGGAACCAGCGAAGCGCGCCACCTCCTCGGCGACCTCCCGGTGGGCCTCTGAGATGCGGTCCAGCGCCGTCCAGGCCAGCCGGGTCGCGGGCATGGTGGCCATCAGTATGTGCTCGCCCTGCCGCGCCCACTCCTCCGCGACCAGACCCGCCAGCAGCTCGGAGGGCGCGACCAGCGGCGTGCCCGCCGGGCTCTTGGGCGTACGGCCGTCGAGCTGCACGGCAAAGCCCTCGCTAGCCGGGGCCACGTCCACGGCCTTGTAGAACCGCCGCGGCAGGTCGTGCGGCTCCTTGAAGCCTCTCTGTTTCATCGCCTCGATCTGCGCCCGAACGGCTCCGGGTCGGCCTCGTGTTCGTCGAAGCCGAAACGCTCGAAGCCGGCTTTCATCTCCGGACTGAGCGGGGCTTCGATGGAAATCATGCCGGCCGACGGGTGCGGCAGGGTCACACGCCGGGCGTGGAGCTGGAGCTTCAGGCCGCCGGAGAGTTCGGCGCTCTTCTCGTTGGCGTATTTGGGGTCGCCCAAGATCGGGTGGCCGATGGCCAGCATGTGGGCGCGCAGCTGGTGGGTTCGGCCGGTGTGGGGCCTCAGCGCCATCCAGGCGGCGCGGTGGGCGGCGCGGGAGATGGTGACGTACTCGGTCTCGGCCGGATCGCCGCGCGGGTCCTTGGGGTCGGCGGGGACGACGAGTTCACGGTCGCCGACGCCCTTCTTCACCAGCGGGATTTCGATGATCCCCTCGCTGGGCTTGGGATTGCCGGCGACGATGGCCCAGTAGGTCTTCTGCGCGCGGCGCCTGGCGAAGGCGCCGGAGAGCTTGGCGGCCGCACCGGGCGTCTTGCCGAGGATCAGCACGCCGGAGGTGTCGCGGTCGAGGCGGTGGACGAGGCGCGGGCGCTCCAGCCCCTCACCCCAGGCGTTGAGCAGGCGGTCGACGTGCTGGGTGGTCTTGGTGCCGCCCTGCACGGCCAGACCGGCGGGTTTGTTGAGGACCAGCACCTCCTCGTCCTCGTAGAGCACGAGCGACTTGGCGAACTTCACGTCGCGGTCGGAGATGGTCTTGCGCTCGCCGGGCTCGGGCGCGTCGGGCAGGGGCGGGACGCGCACCTGCGCGCCAGCGGCCAAGCGGCTGTCAGCCTTGGCGCGGGCCCCGTCGACGCGGATCTGGCCGGAGCGTGCCAGCTTGTGGATCTGGATATGGGATAGGTGCGGCCAACGGCGCTTGAACCAGCGGTCCAGCCGAACCCCATCCTCCCCCGCATCCACATAGAGGGTGCGGACTTCCCTCACGCGAAGATGCGCCTGGCGATCAGGAGGCCCGCGAACAGGGCCGCGATCGAGAGCACCACCGAGGCGGCGGCGTAAGTCACGGCGCCCGCGTAGGCCCGCTTTTCGACCATCAGCGCGGTCTCCAGCGAGAAGGCGGAGAACGTGGTGAACCCGCCCAGCACACCGACACCCAGCAGCAGGCGCCAGCGCTCCTGATCGGCGCCGCCCTTGTGGGCGAGATAGCCGGCCAGCGCCCCCATCAGGAAGCCGCCGAGGATGTTCACGGCGAAGGTGCCGTAGGGCCAGTTGGCACCAAAGGCGCGCAGCGTCTGCATCCCGACGAGATAGCGCGCCACGGCCCCTGCCCCACCGCCGAGGGCCACGAAGATCAGCTTGTTCATGGCCCTCTTATGCGATGGCGGGGCGAGATCGGCTAGTAGCCCGGCGCGGGCGGGCGCGGCGCGTTGGGCGCGAGCGCGGCGGCGAGCTGGCGGGCGTCATAGACGCCGCTGGGATCGGCGGGCCTGGCGCCGCGGCCTTCGAAGAACTCGATGGTGTGCACATAGGCCGGACCGCCGCTGAGGTCGAAGCTGGTGCCTAGCCCGACGCCAAAGCCGCTGTGACGCCCATAGGAGCCGCCGCCCGTGCCGATCGACATGCTCGAGCCGCTGTTCAGGCTCACCGGCCCGCCGAAGCGGTCGACGACCTGGAACCAGTCGTAGCCGTCGCGGATGGTGATCTCGGCGGCGCGTAGCAGGGCATAGTCGGCGACCTGGCGCTCAGGCGCGCCGGGGCCGCCTTGGAAAGTGACGCGGTAGCGGTTGTTCTCGATCCTGTACTCGGAATAGCCGACGGAGGTGCGGGAGGCCGGATTGGCCGGGCCGTAGACGGTGGGCGTGGCGCAGGCGGCGAGCAGCAGGGCTGCGGCAGCGGCTGCAAAGAGCGGGCGGATCATTACACGGGTCCTCATGATACCGATGTTAAGCGCCGTCCCTCTCTCAAGTTCCCATAAGTTCCAGTGACTTGGCTAGCGTTCTCATGTCGTCTGGAAGCGGCGCTTCGACGCGCTTCGTGTCACCGTCTGGATGGGGGAAGCTCAGCGCCGCAGCGTGGAGCATCAGCCGGGGCACGGCGTGGCCGCCCAACGTCAGCGCGCCGCCGTAGCGAACGTCGCCTGCGATGGGCCTGCCGATGGAGGCCAGATGCACGCGAAGCTGGTGCATGCGGCCGGTCTCGGGGCTCAGCTCGACCAGCGCGGCTTGCGGCGTGGCGGCGAGGGTTCGATAGCGGGTGACGGCGGCTTCGGCGTCCGGGTGGTCGGGCGCGCAGATACGCATGTAGGCTTCCCGGCCCTGCATCTCCCGGCGGAGCGGAGCGTCGATCACGCCGCCTTTGGCGCTGGGCGCGCCGGGGGCGACGATGGCGAGGTAGGCCTTGCGAAAGCGCTTTCCCATCAAGGCTTTGCCGAGGAAACCTGCAGCCGGTTTGGTGCGGGCGGTGAGGATGACGCCGGAGGTGTCGCGGTCCAGCCGATGCACTAGCCGGGGGCGGTTGCCGCTCGATTTCGCGAAGGCCCAGAGCAGGTCGTCCAGCGTATGCGCGGCGATGCGGCCGCCCTGGCTGGACAGTCCCGCGGGCTTGTTCAGGGCGATGACTTGGTCGTCTTCGTAAATCACCATGGCGCGGACGAAGGCGATTTCGTCGTGCGTGAGGGTGACGGGACGGGGCGCTGCGCGCTGTCTGGGTGGGGTGCGAGGCATCACACCCCCCGCGTCATCGTCGGACTTGTTCCGACGACCCATAAACACCGCGCTGGCTGGATCGGCTCATCACGCATGGGTCCTCGGGACAAGCCCGAGGATGAGGGAGAAAAATGGAAGCTCATCCGCCCTTCTTCGCTCGCATCGCGGCCCAGCGCTCGAGTCGCTCCTTCAGCTTGGCCTCATGGCCCTCGCCCTTCGGGTCGTAGAAGACGCGGCGCTCCATCTCGTCGGGGAAATAGTTCTGGCCGGAGAAGCCCTCTTCGGCGTCGTGGTCGTAGGCGTAGCCCTTGCCGTAGCCGAGGCCCTTCATCAGCTTGGTGGGCGCATTGAGGATATGCTTGGGCGGCATCAGGGAGCCGGTCTCGCGAGCGGCGGCCCTGGCGGCGCCGAACGCCTTGTAGACGGCGTTGGATTTGGGGGCTGTGGCGAGGTGGACCACCAGCTGCGCCAGCGCCAGTTCGCCCTCTGGAGAGCCCAGGAAGTCGTAGGTGTCCTTCACCGCGTTCGCCAACACCAGCGACATCGGGTCAGCCTCGCCGATGTCCTCGGCGGCCGCGCGGATCAGGCGGCGCGCGATGAACAGCGGATTTTCCCCGCCCTCCAGCATCCGTGCCAGCCAGTAGAGCGCCGCGTCGGGATCGGAGCCCCGGATCGACTTATGGAGGGCGGAGATGATGTTGTAGTGCTCCTCCCGGTCCTTGTCGTAGGCGGGAGAGCGTTTCTGCAGCGCCTGGCCGAGTTCGGCGGGGGTCAGTGGATGTGGCGCGCCGATGTTGAACAGGGTCTCGGCCAGCGTCAGCACGTAGCGGCCGTCGCCGTCGGCCATGGCGATCATCGCCTCGCGGGCCTCGGGCGTTAGCGGCAGCGCCCTGCCTTCATCCTCTTCGGCCCTGGCGAGCAGGGACTCGAGCGCGGCCTCGTCCAGCCTGCGCAACACGAAGACCTGACAGCGCGACAACAGCGCCCCGTTCAGCTCGAACGACGGGTTTTCGGTCGTCGCGCCGACGAGGGTGACGATCCCCTCCTCCACGAAGGGCAGGAAGCCGTCCTGCTGGGCGCGGTTGAAGCGGTGGATCTCGTCGACGAACAGCAGCGTCGACTGGCCGGCCGAGCGGCGCACGCGCGCCTGCTCAAACGCCTTCTTGAGATCGGCGACGCCGCTGAACACGGCGCTGAGCTGCTGGAATTCGTAGCCCGCCGCCTTGGCCAAGAGCCGGGCGATGGTCGTCTTGCCGGTGCCCGGCGGTCCCCACAGGATCATGGAGGAGAGCCGCCGGGCCTCGGCCATCCGGCGCACGGGTCCGTCGGGGCCGAGCAGGTGATCCTGCCCGACCACTTCGTCGAGGGTGCGCGGCCGCAAACGCTCGGCCAGGGGCGCGGGGGCGCCCGTGGAAAGGCCGGCGGCTTCGAAGAGATCGCTCATGGGCGCGAGCTTACCCGGCCCACGAGCGGTCACCTAGAGGAGCGCGCTTAGCCGCGTTCGCCCGGACGACGGCCCAGGTTGGCCGCCAGAGCCTCCGCACGGGCCAGGTGGTCCTGAATCGCGGGAACCATGCCGCCCGCCACGCTGGCGATCGGCGCGCCGCCGTTGGCCGCGCAGGACTGGGCCAGAGCCAGCGCGTCCTGGTGGGCCGCGATCTGGTCTTGCAGGTAGGCCGCGTCGAAGTTCGGGCCGGCCGCGCCAAGACCGTTGAGGCGGGCCTGCAGGTCAGAGGTCAGCTGCACCGGCGGCGGGTTCATGTTGATCGACTGCAAGGCGCCGCCGACCTGGGCGATCGCGGCGGTGTGCTGGTCGATCATCATCTGCGCGAAGTTGCGCACGTCGGGGTTTGTCGAGCGCTGCAGCGCGACCTGGGCCGCCTGGATTTCGTACTGGTTGGCGGCGTTCATGCGAAGCACGCAATCCATCCCCGCCTGCGACAGCGCCGGTTGCATCACCGGAGGCGGCGCCATGACGGGAGGCGGCGGCGGAGGCGGCGTCGCGCAAGCGGAGAGAAGCGCGGCCAGCGCAGCCGAACTGAGTAGAATGCGGGTCATCGGGGGATGTCCTTGTCAAGGTTGATGGCAAGGCCGCTAACCCACAAACAACCAACTCTGTTCCGAGTACGATGTAACTAGGTGCGGAAATCAGCGCTGATGACGTGACCGTCGCGTTCGATGGTGACGCGCCAGGCGCTGGTGTTGGCGCTGACCGCCGCCGCAAGGTCCCGTGTCGTAAGGATTTTCCGCCCGTTCACCTCGCGGATGAAGTCGCCGGGCTGGAATCCGGCCCGCTGCGCAAATCCCTGACCCACGCGGGTGACCAGCACCCCCTGTCCCGCGAACGCGTCGATGCCGAGCGTGTCGGCCTCGGCGGGCGAGAGGTTGACGACCGTGACGCCGGAGAAGGGGTTGTCGCCGCCGATGGTGCGCTCGTCGGGGGCAGGGGTATTGGGCGCGGCCTCGGCGGTGACGCTGAGCGTCTGCTCCTTGCCGCCACGCAGCACCGTCACCGGCACGGCCGAGCCGACGCTCTGGGCGCCGAACTGGTAGGTGGCCGCGCCCTGGTCGTTCACCGGCTGGCCGCCGATGGCGACGATGACATCTCCGTTGCGAAGACCCGCGCGGGCCGCCGCGCTGCCCGGCCAGACATCGGCGACGAGAACGCCGCGCGGCGCGCTCATGCCCATGCTGCGGGCGATCTCGCCGGTCACGTCCTGGGTGCGGGCGCCAAGCCATGGCCGAACCACCGTGTGGCCGCCGCCGAGCGCGGCGCTCAGCACTTGCTTTACGGTGGCGGCGGGGATCGCAAAGCCGACGCCCGAGGAGGTGCCGGAACGCGACAGGATGGCCGTGTTTACGCCGACGAGGTCGCCGTCCATGTCCACCAGCGGCCCGCCGGAGTTGCCCGGGTTAATCGCCGCGTCGGTCTGGATGTAGGAGCCGTAGTCGGCCAGCCCCGTGTTCGACCTCGCCAACGCCGAGATGATGCCGTTGGTGACTGTCTGGCCGACGCCGAAGGGATCGCCGATGGCCAGCACCAGATCGCCGACCTCGAGCTGCTCCTGGTCATCGATGGCGATGGTCGGCAGGCGCTCGCCCTTGGGGTCGATCTTCAGCACGGCGAGGTCGGAGCGCGGATCGTCCAGCAGCAGGGTCGCGGGCCATTCGCGGCGGTCGCCGGTGACGACCATGATCTCCTGCGCGCCGTCGATGACGTGGTGGTTGGTGATGACCACGCCGTCCGCGCGCACGATGGAGCCGGAGCCCAGCGACTGCTCGACCCGCTGGCGGGGAATGCCGCCGCCGGTGAAGAAGTCCCAGAAGGGGTCCACCTGCTGGCGCACGACCCGGCGGGAAAAGACGTTGACCACGGCGGGCGAGGCCCGCTTCACCACGGGCGCGAAAGAAAGTTTCATGGTCGCCAGATCGGCCGGCGGCGCGCGGTTGGGCTGGGAAAGGCCGGGAACCTGGGCGACGCCATGGTTCGGCTGCGAACAGGCGGCCAGAACGACAAGGGCCGGGATCAACGCGCGATAGGCTTTCATCTTCGAAAACGCTCTCCGTGACGCGGAATTTTGCGAAGGCTTAGTCAGCGCGCGTTTCGGGCGCAATCATGGCGCCTCAAGCCGCCGCGCGTGCCGGCTGTTCGGCGACATAGGGCCGGGCGACGCGCAAAGCGAGCAGGAAGGCCGCGACCATGAAGGCCGAGGCCAATGCGACGGCCAGGCCCGGCGCGTGCAGGACCGCCTCATGCCGGATCGACCAGGCGAAGGTCAGACCGAAAATCGGCGGGCCGAGGATGGCTGCCAGCCCGATGGCGGCCGAATTGGCGCCTTGCAGCTGGCCCTGCTCGTGCGGCGCGACGCGGCGGGTCATCAGCCCCTGCAGGCCTGGCTGGACCAGGCCCATCAGCGCGAAGATCGGCATCCCGGACCAGTAGATCAGGCTCGTCGGGGCCGCCGCGAAGACCGCGAACCCGACCGCGCCACAAAACAGGCCCGTGAGCAGCGCGCCGCGCTCGCCGATCCGCTTGACCACGGGCCCCACCAGCAGAGCCTGGACGATGATGTTGAGGATGCCCGTCACCATCATATTCAGCCCCATCTGCAGCGGGGTCCAGCCGTAGCGGTGACCCGTGTAGAGGACGAAGATGGCCGGCAGGACGTTGTGCGCGATCAGGTAGAGGGCGTTGACGCCGGCGAGGCCCAGCAGGTCGCGGTGCGAGCGCAGCAGGACCAGCGAGCCGAAGGGGTTGGCCTTTTTCCACCCGAAGGCCTTGGCGCGCTTCTCTGGCGGCAGGGATTCCGGCAGGACGAAGAAACCGTAGAGCCAGTTGCAGAGCGCCAGCGAGGCGCAGACGATGAAGGGCAGGCGCAGGTCGTAGGTCCCGAGCCAGCCGCCCAGCACCGGTCCAACGACAAACCCGATGCCGAACGCCGAGCCCATCAGGCCGAACGCCTTCGCGCGCCGCTCCGGCGGGGTAACGTCCGCGACATAGGCGCTGGCCGTGGAGAAGCTGGCCGCCGTCATCCCGTTGATGATGCGTCCGACGTAAAGCCACATCAGCGTCGGCGCGAAGGCCATGAACAGGTAATCGATCCCAAGCCCGAACACAGAGATCAGGATCACCGGCCTGCGTCCCAGCCGGTCCGACAGCATGCCCAGCACCGGCGAGCAGAAGAACTGCATCAGTCCCCAAGTGGTGGCGAAGAGGACGTTCCACTCGGACGCCGCGGCGGTGTCCCCGCCCGCGAACTGCTTGATGAGGTTGGGCAGCACCGGGATCATGATCCCGAGCGAGAGCATGTCCATCAGCGCCGTCGCGAAGATGAAGCCGAAGGCGGCTCGCCTGCCTGTCTGGGTCTGTTCGCTCACCCCTGCCCCCGCAGCTTCGCCGGCGCCGTCGTCCGCCAGGCGAGGCGGATAAGGTCGGCCAGCTTGGCCGGGTCCATAGCCGCAACCTCGATGAGCGTCGAGCCGCCCCGGTCCCAGGCGCCCGGCAGCGGCAGGATGGCCTCAGGATCGGACTGTTTCAGCGCTTCCTTGATCTCCTCCGGCAGCTTGACCATCAGCCGCGCGCCGTCCGGCGTCAGGGTCGCGAAGATTTTGGCGGCCACGCGGAAGGAGGTCTTCTCGAAGTGGGGGCGTTCGACGGTGCCGGGCAGCGACAGCGCGATGGCGCGGATGTCGTCGATGGTCAGCAAAGCAAAACCCCCGCGGCTTGGGCCACGGGGGTCATGAAAGCACTGAATGGCAGGTGCGCCTAATCTTCGACGGCCACCTGGACCGGACCGGAGTCCTTGCCCTTTTCGGCGGGGTCGCGATCGACGAATTCGATGACGGCCAGGGGCGCGTTGTCGCCGTAGCGGTAGCCGGCCTTCAGGACGCGGATGTAGCCGCCGTTGCGGGCGGCGTAGCGGGGGCCGAGCGTGGCGAAGAGCTTGCCGACCTGCTCGATGTCGCGGACCTGGCTGATGGCTTGGCGGCGGGCATGCAGGTCGCCGCGCTTGGCCAGCGTGACCAGCTTTTCGACGAAGGGCCGCAGTTCCTTGGCCTTCGGCAGAGTGGTGACGATCTGCTCGTGCTTGATGAGCGAGGCGGCCATGTTGGCGAACATGGCGGTGCGGTGGCTGGTCGTACGACCCAGTTTGCGGTGGGCTCTCCCGTGACGCATTTGACTTCTCCTGGGCCGTGGCCCGCTTGATCTTCACCAACTCCCAGCCTGTTTCCCGCCTGGGTCCTTGCGAAGCGCCGGGGCCCTCCACCGCGGTTGCGGCTTCACCGGGCCCGGACCTGTGCGGTCCGGAAAGACGCTGTAGTCAGTCTTAGATCTGGTCTTCGAACTTCTTGGCCAGGTCTTCGATGTTTTCCGGCGGCCAGTTCGGCACGTCCATGCCGAGGTGGAGGCCCATGCCGGCGAGCACTTCCTTGATTTCGTTCAGCGACTTGCGGCCGAAGTTCGGGGTGCGGAGCATCTCGGCTTCGGTCTTCTGGATCAGGTCGCCGATGTAGACGATGTTGTCGTTCTTCAGGCAGTTGGCCGAGCGTACCGACAGCTCCAGTTCGTCGACCTTCTTGAGCAGCGCCGGGTTGAACGGCAGCTCGGGCTTGGCCTCGCCTTCCGACTTGGCCTTGGGCTCTTCGAAGGTGATGAAGATCTGTAGTTGGTCTTGCAGGATGCGGGCGGCGTACGCCACCGCATCCACCGGCGACACGGCCCCGTTGGTCTCAACTTCCATGACCAGCTTGTCGTAGTCGAGGCTCTGGCCTTGGCGGGTCGGCTCGACGCGGTAGGCGACGCGCTTGACCGGCGAATAGAGGGCGTCGACCGCGATCAGGCCGATCGGGGCGTCCTCGGGACGGTTGCGCTCGGCCGGGACGTAGCCCTTACCGTTCTGGACGGTGAATTCCATCCGCACCTCAGCGCCGTCGTCCAGCGTGCAGAGTACGTGGTCGCCGTTGAGGATTTCGATGTCGCCGGAGGTGTCGATCTGGCTGGCGGTGACCGCGCCGGGGCCCTTGGCGCGCAGGGTCATGCGCTTGGGGCCCTCAGCGTGCATGCGCACGGCCAGCTGCTTGATGTTGAGGACGATGTCGACAACATCCTCACGCACGCCTTCCAGCGAGGAGAATTCGTGCACTACGCCATCGATCTGCACGGCGGTGACGGCGGCCCCTTGCAGGGACGAGAGCAGAACGCGCCGCAGCGCGTTGCCGAGCGTCACCCCAAAGCCGCGCTCGAGCGGTTCGGCGACGATGCGGGCCTTGCGGCTGGCGTCGGCGCCGGTCTCGATCAGCGGCTTTTCCGGGCGGATGAGCTCGTTCCAGTTTCTTTCGATCACAGGGCGGTCCCTCAAACGCGGCTCGCCGGCAACCAAGGCCGGCGAAGGGAAGGTCGATTTGTCTTACTCAGACGCGCCGGCGCTT
>Ga0157373_10000813_pt1 | contig 24164 bp, 19 predicted proteins | sample C65metaG_FD_113460 | JGI IMG/M metagenome (GOLD analysis project Ga0157373, IMG submission 113460) | Corn rhizosphere microbial communities from Kellogg Biological Station, Michigan, USA - C6-5 metaG | ecosystem: Host-associated > Plants > Roots > Rhizosphere > Soil | place: USA: Michigan... | reverse complement strand
GGTGTAGGAGATTAATGAGCTAGAGGGTGAGAGGGGATGGGATACAGACGCCACAGGACTCTAGTGGCGGAGGTTGAATGATTCCAAAGGTCCATCGGTCCGTGCTCCGCGAGCCCAGTGCGATAAGAAAGCGTATCAGTTCCGCATGAAGCGTGAACTTGAGGCAATGCCAGGGGTTGAAATTCATCAGGGAAACGTAGCGGACCTGGTGGTGAAAAATGGCCGTGTGACGGGGGTAACAACCTCCCTTGAGATGGAAATTTCCGGACAATCGGTGATTCTCAGTGCTGGTACCTTCATGCGTGGTCTGATGCATGTGGGGCTGAAGAACGAAAAGGGCGGACGCATGGGAGATGCCACATCGACCGTTTCCGATTCTCTCAAACGGCTGGGATTTCAGGTCGAGCGTTTCAAAACAGGCACCCCATGTCGCCTGAATGGCCGCTCCATTGATTTTTCCAAGTGCGAACGTCAGAACGGAGACACTCCGGTGCCCAAATTTAGCTACATTGCGGATACCTTGAAAAGGGCTCCTGATGATCTTTTTACACTCAACCCATGGGGGGATTCTGCGTTCCATGTGGAACAAATGCCGTGTTGGATTACCTACACTAATCCCCGTACGCACGAAATTATTGCAGGGAATCTCCATCAATCTCCCATGTATTGCGGTGTGATTGAGGGAGTGGGTCCGCGCTATTGCCCGTCCATCGAGGACAAAGTTGTGCGTTTCGCGGAGAAGGAGCGTCACCAAGTTTTTTTGGAGCCTGAGGGGCGGCATACCCTAGAATACTACGTGAATGGGGTATCCACCTCACTTCCCTATGAGGTGCAGTTGAATTTTCTACGGACCATTCCAGGATTGGAACAATGTGAGATTCTGCGGCCAGGGTATGCCGTGGAATACGATTATTGTCCTCCCACCCAGCTTTTGCCCACGCTGGAGACCAAGGAAGTGGAGGGTCTTTATTTCGCAGGGCAGATCAATGGGACCTCCGGCTATGAGGAAGCGGCAGGGCAGGGACTGATTGCTGGGGCGAACGCAGCGCTGAAAGTTTTGGGCAAGGCCCCGTTCGTATTGGGGCGCGACGAAGCCTACCTTGGGGTCATGGTGGACGATTTGGTCACACGTGGCTGCACGGAGCCTTACCGCATGTTCACCAGCCGTGCCGAGTATCGATTGTTGCTGCGGCAGGATAATGCCGATCTCCGATTGACTCCAAAAGCTGCCGAAATCGGGCTGGTCTCAGGAGAACGCGTCAGTCGGGTGCAGGGAAAACTACAAGGATTGGAGAAAGCTGAATCCTTCATCCGCCAAGGTGTTTACGAAGGTGTGAAGCTGAACCATTGGTTCCGTCGTAGTGGAAACCAATGGGAAAGCCTGCCGGAAGAAATTAAAAAAGAGTTCCACGTGGAACTTTGGCCGATTATTGAGACGAATTTCAAATACGAGGGCCACCTTGATCGGCAGCAATCTCAGATTGACCGAATGGCCCGCCAAGAAGGCCGGAAGCTGCCGGGTGATCTAGACTACACCCAAATCACGGCATTAAAAAAGGAAGCCCAGTTGCGTTTCTCGGAAATCCGCCCTGCTACCCTTGGGCAGGCTGGAAGAATTCCCGGAATTACCCCAGCAGATGTGGCCATTCTGGTAATTTGGCTGGAAAAACTGGACCGTTCGGAAGCGGAGCAATCTCCCGCCTAGCCCCAGGTTTCCGCCCATTCCTTGGGCAGTCTCACTGGCTTGCCTTCCGGCATTTTTACGAGTGCCAGCGCTTGGCGAGCCGTCACCAAAACTTCGCCATCGGACTCGCGAATCATTTCAAAAGCACACCAGAAGCGTGCCCTTGATACCTCGTCCAATTTGCCCCGGATGGTGATCCAATCTCCCAGTTTTCCCGAACGCTTGTAGTCAATCTCCGTGCGAGAGACGACCGCGAAGATTTGGGAAGCCATCATGGCCTGCAGGTCCATCCCCATGAGGGCCGCCAGCCGGGTGCGACAGGTTTCGATCATGCGCAAATAGGCGATGTTGTGAACCACGCCACCGCAATCGGTATCGAAAAACATCACTTCCTCACGGGTTTCAAGAGCGGGGGCACTGGAGTTCATGGAGGGGATCATGAGCTGTAAGGGTGGAGAAAGGCAATGTTCGCCTTGAGGAAGGATCGATTGGTGGGCTAAATGTGGATCGTTCGATGGAAAAATCCACCTCCAGCCGTCTTCGTGTCTTTGCTCTCACCGCGTTTTGCTTTTCCAGTGCGGTAGGAGTATTGACCGCGGCTTTCCCTCTTCCCACAGAGGGACCGCCTCCATTTCGCAGAGATCGGCTGGCCTTGGAGAAGGAGATGCAACGGGAGTTGTCCATCTATATGATCAAGGTAGGGAAAAGCATTCCTGCACAAACCGCCGGGCAGAGGAGGGGCAAGGTACAGGCTCTTGCCCTGGCACTGGCGCTGGACCCTGGAAATGAATCCGCAAGAGAGATTCTTGCGCTACTGGAGAGTGGAAAACCGGTGGACCCAGAGGAGGTATCGCAGCGCGAAATTTTTTCCGCAGAAAAGAAAATTGCGTGGCTCAGGCAAAAACCGGATGAGGACAGCCAAGCTCTGGCCGCCTGCCTTTCCGATGTGATGAATGTCTACATGCCCGAAAGGGGGGATGATGAAAACCCTACAGGAACCGGAAAATGGCGGAATTGGGTGCTGGATGTTTCTGAATATGAGGATGTGCCCATCGCTCCGCCTGCAATGCCTGCTCCTTCCGTGCAGTCAGAGGCAAAACCTGCCTTCAGGTTGACATCAGGCAGTGTGGAGGTGCTCGCGCTGCTTCCGGGTGGGAAAGGGCAGAGCACGGCTACGCTGGAAATGAGCATCCAGCTGGGAGAAGAATTTGCCATCAAAGGCTGGAAGCCTTTCAAGGCCGTCCAATCCCTCCTGCTCAAACGTCATCCCGATGCTCCAGCGGGTATGGTGGATTTATCGATAAAGGGAACTCCTCCCGGAGTGGCAGAATCCAGTGCAGCCGTGTTTGTGCTGGGGGAGGCAGCCATCACCGGACAAGAACCCACCGGACTGATTTTGGGTCAGATTTCCGAGGATGGAAAATACCAGCTACCGCCGAACTTGTGGTCATCACTCATGAACCTCTACCCGGATCAAGGCGGAAAGCTCATTCTTCCTGCATCCGCAGCAGAATATCTGCCTTCCCTGCTGGTGGCGGAGAAAGCGGATTTTTTCCTGAAATATGAGATCTTGCTTGCCGTTTCTCCAGACGAGCTGATGGCACGGGCGGCGAAAATTCCCGATGACAAAGTGGCTGCTGCGCAACGGCGCTATTCTGCGTTGATCGATCAGTCACGCGGAATTCCGTTGGCAAGTTTTCTTTCCACCGCAGGAGTGCGTTCACAGTTGGAGGAGATCGCAGTTGCCATGCCCTATCATGCCTCTGCCCGCATGCTGGCGATGCAGGCCGCAGGGCGAAGACCCAACTTTTTTTCCAGGATGGTGGCTGCCAGTGTGCTGCAGGAAAAGCTTTCCGCGATGTTGGCGTTAGGTAACCAGACTTCCGCTCCGACTGTCGGTTTTTTGCCTCAGATGGAAAGGGACTATGAAGCGACCCGCAGTGGGGTGGCGGAGATCGAGAAATATGTGGAGTCCAGTGACAAGATCCTGCTGCAGGAAAGCAATGAACTGGTCAATAAGTTCCGGATTCTCATCCGCGCCTACAAATCCAAGGATGTTTATTATAGTGGAAACTTAGGAATTGATCAGGCTTTCATTGAGTTTGCTAAGGCAAGCAAGGATTTGAAAAAGCACTTGATAACAGCTAAAAGCGGCAAATAGCTGACCGATTCTGCAAACTTGATTCTTTGGAGGCGATCGCTAATGTGCGTGGCGCTGTGTCTTGTTTTGCAAAAACCCCTTTGCCTTGGAGCTGCATGTTCATCGCTTGCGGGCTCCTCGTTTCCTGCAACTCTCCTCAAAAACGGGGAATGCGCGAATTGGCGAAGATCGGAGTGGAACCTTCCGGACGATCTCTCACCGAGGCTGTGGCGCAAGGAAATGCCGAGGTGGCAGGCTGGCTGTTGGATGTGGGGGTGCATACCGAGCACCGCGATGCATTCAGCCGCACCCCTCTGCGAATAACGATAGATGACCGGAACATCGAGCTGGCTACCCAATTGATTGAGCATCAGTCGAATGTAAATGCGGAAACTCCAGATCACCGCACTATCCTTGGCGTGGCGGTGGAGCAGGGACAAGCGACGATGGTTGAACGGCTGCTCGCCGCAGGAGCAAGGCCGGAGGGAGTGATGTCTGATGGTGAAAAAATCCTGCCTTGGGCGATTCGGGAAGGGCGTTTTTCCTTCGTGCGGGCCATGATGAAAGCAGGAGCGGATCCTCACGCACGGGACAGGGCTGGCAATCCGCTGCTTCATGTGGCGATGAAATACGGCCGCCGTGATCTGATGGAATCGTTGCTCGAATTTGGTGCCGATCCCGGTGAGCAGGGCGCCTCTGGAGAGAGTGTGATGGAAATCGCCATTCGTCAGCATTGGTATGATCTTGTTCCGAAACTCGCGCAAGCGGGTGCGGACCCGAACATCCGCTGCTTTTCGGGCCGCACTCCGTTGGAAAAAGCTATTGAGCAGAGAGATTTGGCGCTGGTTGCCGCCATGCTACAGGCGGGAGCGGATGTTCATCAGCCATCGCCGGACGGAGGGACTTCGCCATGGGCGGGAGCGATCGTGGCAGGGGATGAAAAGCTCATAGGAATGTTCCTTGAAAATGGCTGCAAGCTTCAGGGTGACAGCTTGGATATCTCGCTATGGCAGGCTTTCAGCCGCCAGCATGTGGGAATTGCCCGCCAGCTCCTGAAATATGGAGCTCCTGCTAAACTGAGAGACTCCCATGGGCATCTGATGGTGGAGGCTGCCGTGCTCGCAGGGGATGCGGATTTTGTGAAACTGTTGCTCGATTACTGCCGCCCTGCGGGAAGGGCGATGGAAGATGCGGCCCTGACCGGGAGGCTGGACATGGCCAAGCTGCTTGTGGCCTGTGGAGTGCCCTTCAATTCGGTGACCCCACCCTTTGAGGACACGCCGCTCATGATTGCGGTGCGTTCCGGCCAGGACTCGGTGGCGGCGTTTTTGTTGGAAAATGACGCGGATCACACCCTCCCTCTTGCGGAGGGACAGCCATTGTTCCTGATGGCCATCGCCACAGGATGTCCCAAAACTGTAAAGGCTCTGCTGGAAAGAGGGGCAGATCCCAACATGAATTTCGCTTTCCCCGTCTCGGATGCCTTCATCCGATGTGCCCGGCGCGGTGTCATCCGCTGGGCATTGAAGAATGACAGGAACATCACGCCATTGATGGTGGCAGCGGACAAAGGAGTGGTGGAGACTGCGCACCATCTGTTACGGGCGGGTGCCAAGACTACCGCTTGGACCCGCCGCACTCAGCTCTGGCCCATCAATTTCGCCTCCCGCCGGAATGACGTGAAAATGATGCGACTGATTCTGGGAAAGGATCCCATCAACGAGCAGCGGCACATCGTCATCCGCCTATCCGAGCAAAAGGCGCGGCTGTATGATGCCAGTGGCAATGAGATATTCACTACTTCCGTTTCTACCGGGAAGAAGGGTTTCGGAACTCCCACTGGGGAGTACGTCATCACCAACAAGCACAGGGATTGGACCTCCACGCTCTATCATGCGCAGATGCCGTTTTTCCAGCGGCTGAGCTGCAGTGATTTCGGCCTGCATCAAGGGATGGTTCCAGGCTATCCGGCATCGCATGGCTGTATCCGGGTGCCGGCGGGAAATGCCGCCAAGCTTTTCACGATGACGGAGGCAGGGGATCGCGTGCGCATCATTCCCTGAATCGGGAAATACACTCTTGGCCGTCTTGATGGAAGGGGCCACCTTCGTTCCCGTGAATGCCCGTGTGCTGATTGATGGCCCCTCGGAGCTCGTTTTTGACTATGCCATTCCCGCTGGTCTGAACGTGCTCTCCGGTTGCCGTGTACGGGTGCCGTTGCGCAGGAAGTCGGCTACGGGCACGGTGCTGTCCATTGCGGAGCCGGAGCAGGCGGATTTCGCACTGCGTGAACTGGAAGCCCTCATTGACCCGGAGCCGCTCATTACGCCCGTGCTTCTCAAGACCGCGCAGTGGATCGCAGACTACTACGGCTCCAGTCTGGAATCGGTCATCCGCTCGGTGCTGCCGGAATCGGTGCGGGCGGAGGAAAACAGCGCCAAGACCCGCCGGGTGGCCGTTCTGGATGCGGCCCCCGATCCCTCAGTGCTGGCGAAACTGGAGAAACGTGCGCCCCGGCAGTTTGCCATTCTGTCACTCCTGGCAGTAGCTGAAAATTTCCGCATGGCGGTCGCCGATCTGGGAGAAAGTACGGCCCAGGCCTTGAAAGCCATGGAAAAGGCAGGCCTGCTGCGCCTCGAAATGGAAGAAGTCCGCCGTGATCCGGAAGCCGATGGCATTGATGAAATCCTGGAATCACGGCCGCTGGCATTGAACGCGGAGCAGACAGAAGCCCTCGCTGTCATTGGGGAGTCGATCCTCAATCCGGCGCTACCCATTTTGTTGCTCGGTGTTACAGGATCCGGAAAAACTGAGGTTTACCTTCAGGCGGCCCAGCAGGCGCTGGATCTGGGGAAAACCGTTCTGGTCCTGGTGCCGGAGATTTCGCTCACGCCACAGACTGTGCGGCGGTTCAAGGCCCGTTTCGCCCACATGCAGGATCAAGTCGCCGTGCTTCACTCGAATCTCTCTCAAGGGGAGCGTTTCGATGAATGGCATCGCATTCGAAAGGGCACTGCGCGGATCGTCATCGGAGCACGCTCGGCGGTTTTCGCCCCCTTGCCGGATCTGGGGCTCATCCTGGTGGATGAGGAGCATGAGAATACCTACAAACAAGAGAGCGTGCCGCGCTATCATGGCCGGGATGTGGCCGTATTGCGCGCCCACTTCGAGCCCTGCAGCATCGTTCTCGGCTCCGCCACGCCTTCGTTGGAGTCCTGGCACAACACGCAGACGGGAAAATACAAACTCCTACGGATGGACCAGCGGGCGGATGGCCAATCCATGCCACTGGTGCGCGTGATCGACATGCGGACGGAGGCGCGCAAGGTCAAAGGTGGCAGCATCATTCTATCAGACCGCTTGCGTGCCGCGCTGGAGCAGCGGCTGGAAAAGGGCGAGCAATCCATTTTGTTTCTGAACCGCCGTGGCTTTGCCCGCTCGCTCCAGTGTCCGAAATGCGGGCATGTTTGCCAGTGCCCACATTGTGCGGTGGCGCTTACCTATCACCGCACGGATGAGCGGTTGGTCTGCCATGTCTGTGGCCACCAGGCCATCGTGCCGCGCAAGTGCCCCGAATGTAAGGATCCCGCGATCATTCTCCAAGGCTACGGAACGCAGAAGGTGGAGGAGGTGCTGGCCAAGGTGCTGCCGCAAGCACGCTTCGCCCGTATCGATGCGGATGCGATGCGGCGCAAGCATGCCTTGCGGGATACGCTCAATGCCTTCAAGTCCCACAAGATCGATATTCTGATAGGCACCCAAATGATCGCCAAGGGGCTGCATTTCCCCAACGTGACTTTGGTGGGCATCCTCAATGCGGATCTGGGCCTGCATGTGCCGGATTTCCGGGCAGGAGAGCGCACCTTCCAGCTCATCACCCAGGTGGCAGGTCGCGCCGGCCGGGGAGAGTTGGAAGGGGAGGTGATCGTGCAGACTTTCACCCCTCACTCTCCTTCCATCCAGTATGCCCGGAAGCACGACTTTGATGGCTTTTCCGAACAGGAGATGGAATTCCGGCGTCAGTTCTCCTTCCCTCCCTACGCGCACTGTGCGGTGCTCACGGCGCGTTCCAATCACGAGCGGCGTGCAGAGTTCACCCTCCAGACTCTGCACCTGCGCCTCGCGGAAACCCTGCCGGACGGCATCGTTTTAGGTGAAGTCCTGCCCTCACCCCTGATCCGCTCTCACGGGCAATTCCGGTTTCAGATTACCCTGCGCTCCAAAAAAGCCCGCCCGCTCTCCAAGCATGTGCAGGCGATCCTTGCGCGGACTTCGCTTCCAGAAGATGTGACGGTGGTTTTCGACATGGATGCGCTGAATTTTTCGTGATGCAAATCCCGGTTTCGAAATGCCGGAGCCATGCTACACTGCGGCAGAAAATTTTCATGAACGGACAAATTTTCATGAACGGACGTTACCCCGGCATTTTTCTGGCCAGTATCTCGACGCTGGTGGCACAGCAGGCCAGCACCCCCATGGGGCTGGAGCAGATGCGTAATGAAATCCTGCGGAATCCGAATGGTGAAGTGGCGCGCCAGGCCGAACAGGTGCTGGGTAAAAATGGTGGGAACAAACTGTTCTACTTTCCTACCCATGATGAACCGGCCACCCCAAAAACGTGGGGATTCAACTACGAGGATGTAACTTTCAAGTCAGCCGATGGCACACCGTTGCACGGCTGGTTCATCCCCGGGCATGGGAAACTCCGGAAGGGAACAGTGGTGTTTTCCCATGGCAATGCCGGCTCCGTAGGTCATCACCTAGGCTTTATCCTTTGGATGGCGGATGCAGGCTACAATGTCCTCATGTATGATTACCGCGGCTTCGGTAAATCCGGAGGAATCGTGGACCGACGGGGCATTCTCGATGATGTGAAGGCGGCCTTCGCTTACGTGAAATCCCGCCCGGATATCGATCAGAACAAACTGGTTTCCTACGGCCACAGCCTGGGCGGCGCGAAGTCCGTAACAGCTTTGGCGGAAACGCCTGTGAAGGGGTTGCGGGCGGTGGTGATCGATGGTGCCTTTGCCTCTTATCTGGCGATGGCGCGCTTTGTAGGCGGCCAGTTGGGTGAGCGCTTGGTCTCGGATGAATGGGCTCCAAAGGACTTTGTGGAAAAACTGGCACCCACGCCCTTGCTCGTGGTGCATGGGACGGTGGATGAGGTGGTTCCGTATTCCCAAGGCAAGCTGTTGTTTGACAGGGCAGCGCAGCCTAAAACCTTGTTTGAAGTGAAAGGCGGCCACCATGGCGATTCCCTTTACCTGAACCAAGGCACTTACCGGAAAAAAATGCTCAGTTGGCTGGATCAGGCTATGGCCCGGGGATGATCTACTTGGAGGGAATCAAAATCCGGAATCCCAGGTCTGGACGCCGTGTGGAGCGGTCCGCCATCCATTCCTGGATTTTTTCATTGCGGATCATGACCCATACTTTGTTGCCCAAGGGATTGGCCGGGTTGACGGAGGAGTTGAGCGTCCATTCAAGGAGAGTACCGCCAGGGGTTTCGCCCAGTGCGGCATACCATTCCTGCTGGGTGGGCATGCGGGTCCGCTGCCAGTCGGAGTAGGCGTAGGCATCCCACCAATCGATGCCCGTTACAGGTTGATCCAGCAGCAGTGCGTTTTTCCGATCTGACACTAGAGCGTTGAATGCGGCCCATCCGTCAGGTTGATGGTTCGATTTGTGGGCGGGCTGCTCCGGGTGATCGAAAAGCTTTTGATCACCCTCTTTGGCCAATTCATCCAGTGTTTTGAGAAAGGCCCGGTATTCGCCACGGGTCACGGGATGGCCGGAGATCCGGTAGGCCGTCAATTCCTGTTGGCGTCCATCCGGAGTGGTGTAGATCCCTGCCTGGATTTCAATCGGCGGAGGCAGGGATGGCCTCACCGTTTTCGGCTGGGGTTTGTAGAGAAAAATCCAAGAGACGGTGGCAATGCCGAGGATGGTGAGCACCAGCAGAGTGGGCACGAGGAAACGAGGGAGCCTGATGCCCTTGCGGCGATGGGGGGAGGCTACCGAGAGTTGGCTGGAAATCCGGGCGCTGTAGTCCCTTACCTGTTCCCACGTCAGCACTTGATCGATCCCTTCGCCGCGCATCCATGCCAGAAGAGTGAGCATGCGGTTGGCTCCCGGCCAATCGGTGGCCACCATCGCGCAAAGATCCGTGCCCAGCCGGATCATGTCGCGGATGGATTGGTCTGGGGTGCGGGGTGCGGAAATGGCCAGATTTTTCAGCCGGACGACGCCGGATTCCTCCACATGAATGTCCTCCCGGCCCAGAATGCTGGTGGCATGGCCGGATTTTTCCAGATACAGGTTTGCCTCCGCCACATGCTGTAGAATGGAAACCAGGGATGCGGCATGGAGCGTGTGGCCTGCGAGTTGCAGTTCCGCCAGAGTGCGGCCCGGCAGCACTTCACAGACATAGTAGCATTCTCCGGGTTCATCCACCGCTTCATAGACGGATGCGATTTTTGGGAAATCGACGGCAGCCTTTGCCCGTGCTTCTGCCAGAAATACATCGTGCAGCAGCGGGTCTACCAATTCCTCGATGACCGCCCGGCGTGAGATGGATTTCTGGTGAGCCAGCCAGGTACGCCGGCCGGGCGTCTGATGGAGCAGGGTCTCCAATTGATAATCACCCAAGTGGCGATCTGCGGGGAAGGAGTCCATGATGAATTACTGGCGCGGGAGTTCCTCGGGCAGGGGAGGGAGTACCATCGGCGCATTGGGATCGAAGCCGGGAGGCGGTTCGTTCATGAAATCCGGGGAAAGGGTGTTGTCCGCCGCCTTTGGCTGCTGGGGAATGCGGGCTACCAGGTCGCGAGGCCATGCCTGCACATCCAGCACTTCCCCTTTGTAAAGAAGGGAGACCACTTGGCCGTAGTATTTCTGTTCCCCGAAGAGGTGCGTCATCTGCGAGTCCTGGGCTGGGATCACATAGGTGTAGCGCAGGTTTTCCTCACCACCCGCCCAATCGAATGGGAGGGAGACCCATTGCTGCGTTACCCACGACTGGCCTTCCGGCTGGAGCGGAATAATCTCCCCTTTGGTGGTGCGGTTGAAAAAAAGCACCCGCACCTCGATATCGCCCACTTCGATGTCTGCTGTAGGTGCCTTCTGCACCGGGGTGGTGAGAATCACTCGTTCGTTGCCCTCACGAGTAGTGTCCTTGAAAATGCGCACGCGCCCCAGTGACAGCTTGCCCAGCCAGTCCGCCGGTTGCTCGAATCCGTCGCGCAGCTTGTTGGCGGCCATTTCATAGAGGGCACCAGCGCCGGAAATGCCGAGTTCAAACACCTTCTGATAGTATTCCGCCGCTTTGTCGAAGACCCCCATCTGCTCATGCACCGGCCCAGCTCATAGAGCACGCTGGCGTCATCCGGGGATTGGGAGAGCGCTTCCTCCAGTTTCACGAGGGCCACTCCCATGTCTCCGGCCACTCGTGCCTGGCGGGCTTCCTTCACCAGCCGCTCCGAGCGTGGGTCATCGATTTTTGGAGCCTCCACAGGTGTGGGTTCGGGCAGGTGTTCTGTGGCGGAAGAGGCAGGCGGGCGGATGCGGATGGCGGCTTTCTCGATTTCCTCCTGGCTGGCAGGCAGGCGGACGGCCACCAGCTTTGGCACGTCCTTTTCAATGATGCGCACCTGCTTGGAATCCTCCAGCCGTTTGGCCAGCGCAACCCCGGCGACGATGAGTTGCGAGAATGCCGTCAGCCCCAATGCCCAGCAGGCGATTGGGAAGACAGGCAGCCTAGCCGGAGTCGGTCGGTGGGTTTGCTCGGAGGCCATGGGCGGAAGATGCGCGGCAGTGCTGGGCCTGTCAATCAGCCGGGAATTCCCAGGATGAAGCACGCGCCGTCCTGCCGTGCCTCGTAGCGCAAGGAGCCGCCCATGCTCCGGGCCAGGCGGCGTGAAAGAGCCAAGCCCAGCCCCACACCGGGTTTGCTCTCGGCGGCATCGTGAGCGGACTTGTGGAAGGCATGGAAAATCCGGCGGCGTTCATTTTTCGGAATGCCAGGGCCATGATCTGCCACCTGGATTTCAAAGGTTTTTCCGGCGCTCACGTGGATTTCCACCTGGGGAGGGCGGCTATTGGCGGCATACTTGGCTGCATTATCGATGAGGTTGAAGAGAATGTGCTCCACCGCAGCGGAATCCACCCGCAGCACGGTGGCGGCAGAGACTGTCGTGAGATCCATCTCCAACGTGAGTCCCACAGCCGCCAGCCGGGTCTCGAATCGTTCCCGCATGGGCTCCAACAGTTGCGCGGCTGGAGTCGTCACCATCACCGAGCGGGCGCTGCCACGTTCAATGCGGGAAAAGGCGAGGACGTTTTCCACCAGATGGGCCAGTCGATCCGCCTCCCGCGAGAGCACGCGCAAGTATTGGCCCCGCTTTTCCTCTTTTACCGCGCCGCTTTCCAGCATGTCCGAGTAAAGACGGAAGGTGGTCAACGGGGTGCGCAGCTCATGGGTCACTGCGGAGACGAAGGAGGCGCGCCGCTCGCTCAAGCGCATCACGCCACGCATCAGCAGCGCGGCAGTGGCCATCGCCAGCAGGGCAGCCATCCAGCCGATGGTGAGGGAAAGAAGGGTGGAATCCCGCATACCGTAGGGTGCAGATGAATCCGCCGACACAGGAGCGCCTTCATCCAGACGCAGGGGGAATGAGGCCAGCACCAGACCATCATTGGAAGGGGTGGTGGCGGCACCGAGATCCGCATGGGGCAGGAGATCCCGTGCTTCGGCCAGCAGGAGGGTTTTCAGAGCTTCAAGATCGATCCATGCGCCATCGTAGCGTTCACCTGCCACCCCGAGAACGCGCCGGACGAGGAAAAGCTCCCCATTCACCCATGTCACCCGTGGGATGCCGAAATTCTGTGGGGCGGTTGGTTCCTCCCGTTCCTCCGCCATAGGGGCGACCACCGCCCCGCCCAGAGCGATGCCATCCGCTGCTTCCACGGCGGCCGCTTTTTGCTCCATGGGTGCGGCCGCAGTGGCAGGGCGGGCGGCTTTTTCCTTTTTCAGGCCGCGCTGGAGTGTGCTTTCCACCGCCTTGCTGCGCACCGTTTGCTCACTGACATTCGCGTAATCCTGATCCTTTTCAGAGCGTTGTGCCTCCTCTGGTGAAAACTTGGAGGGCGGAGTCAGAGATGGAGGTGGAGGGGAAGGCATGCGAACCATCGCGCGGAGGGCTTTCCGTAGATCCCCATCCGGTGCCAGCCTGCTCCGCAGGTCATTGAGCTGCCCAGCCGCACCGGAAATACTCAGTTCTCCGTGGTTCATTTGGAAGCGGGTTCGGACCGGCAGCCGGGATTCCAGAGTCGTTTCCTCGCGCTGGCTTTCATCCAGCAGGATGGAGGTGCCCAGGCTATCCATCCGCCACAGGGCCAGCCGCACACGTTCCTGCTGGTCTGCCCGGCGCTCCGCCAAGGCACGTTCCTCCTCGGTGGCAATGACGTTGTGGCTGAACCACGTCATCGCGCCGAAAACCAGCACGGCACAAATCCCCAGCGATGCCCAGATCCACCATGACCGCGACGTTTTCATGAGCCTCCCTCCACAATGCGGTAGCCTTTTCCTCTAACGGTCTGGAGAAAACCCTGCTCGCGATCCCGCAACTTCGTGCGCAGGTGCATGATGTGCATATCGATGGTGCGCGTTTCCGTGCGGCTGGAGTCCAGGCCCCAGATATGCCGCAGGATTTCCTCCTTGGAGACCACCCGGCCGCCGGTATCCAGCAGATAGCGCAGGAGTTCCGCCTCCTTTTCGGAAAGCTCCTCCCGGCTGCCATCGTGGAAAACCACCCGGCCTGCCTGAAAATCCACGGCCCCCCCGGGCACGTCCCGGCTATCAGAAGGGGCGGCCCGTTCACAGGTACGGCGCAGTACGGCATCCACGCGGGCCAGCAGCTCCTTCATGCTGAAAGGCTTCACCACATAATCATCCGCACCGGTGGTGAGGCCGCGGACGCGATCATTTTCCTCTCCGCGGGCGGAAAGGATGATGACCGCCTGCCCCGGCCTCTTCCGCTTGAGCGTCTGCAGGATATCGAAGCCGGAGGGGCCGGGCAGGACCAGATCCAGCAGCAGCAGCCGGTAGTTCGCCTTCAGCGCCAGCTCCATTCCGGTGTGGCCATCCGCCGCCTCCAGCGTCTGATAGCCTGCATATTCCAGCACGTCCACCACGCCTTGACGGATCGAGACGTCGTCTTCAATGACAAGAATGGGGATTTCTTCCACGGTGGGAAATTGTAGGATGAAGCAGTGTTTGGCGAGGCGAAGTGAGATGGCAATTGGGGCGTGGCTTTAGTTTTTGAAAGCGTAGCCCTTTTTCGTGGCCTGTTCGCGGGTGGTTTCCACCAGCGCCTCATCCAGCGTTTTCTCACCGGTCTTTGCCTGCTGCTTGCGGGCTTCCGTGAGGAATGCCTCGCGCTGCTTGCTCAGATCGGCGATTTTTTGCTGGATGGCGGCCCGCTCCTTGCCTGCTTTTTCCACATAGGCGGCGCGTTCCTCAGGCTTGAGGGCACGCATCGGCTCCGGCAGTTGCTCGGGGGCGAGGGTGGCAGGGTCCACCTTTTTTTCCTTCATGGCATCTACCAGATCCCATTCGGTATTCGAGTAGTTGCGGCTCGCCTTGGTGAGGGCGCGCTCCACGGGAGCTCCGGCAGCGGCATTTCCCAAGGCATCGCCATCGGCTGCCTCCTGCTTTCGCTTGGCCTCCGCGCGTTTTTCCCCGTAGCCGAGATAGGTTTTGTTCAGCTCCAGCCCCAGATCGGAAATTTCCTTGTCCTGCGGCGCGGGGATCTGGGCGATCACCTTGTCCTGATCGATCACAAGGTATTTTCCTTCCGCCAGCGCGGCGCCATCGTGCCATGAGCCATTGATGCCTTCCTGGCGGGAGCCGCAGTGGATGGTGTTTACCACGATGCCCTTGCCAATGGCGTCCTTGCAGGCCTGCCGGGAATCGACGGAACCTTGAGTAAATGGCTCATTGCCTGCGATGAAGATCACCTTGTAGGTCTGGGCGGATGTGTCCCACGCCAGATCCCCCAGCGCGCGCTGGATCACTGCGCCGCAGTATTCCTCCCCACCATTGGTGCGCAGCGCGAAAAGCTGGCGGCTCAGCTCGTCCAGATCCCGGGTGAGAGGCTGCACCTGGCGAATGTAGCTGTTGGCGATGCTGAGGCCGGAGTTTCCGTATTCGTAAAGAGCCACCTCCACGTAGGGGGCCTGCCCGTCGCGCTTGGCATCGGTGAAGGTATTCACCACTTTCCAGAGTTGGGTGCGTGCCTGATCGATCAGCCCATCCATGCTGCTGGAGGTATCCAGCAGGAGGGCGATCTGGATTTTGTTCTGTTTCGGGGCAGGATCTGCTGCTGCAGCTTCACCTTTGGCCATGGTGGCGAAAGGGAAAAGGCAGAGCGCGCTGATGAGGATGCGTGGGAATGTTTTCATAACGCTCCCGTTTTACCGCCACTCTGGCCCTTGCGTCCGTAAAGGCTGTGTAAATTCACACCCCAATCCTCTCTTCCATCCGTAAAACCCAGCTATCTAGCAGCCACCTTTTACTCCCCCAGGCAATAGAGGAAGCCGTCCTTGGATCCGGCATACACCCGCCCGTCCCACACCACCGGGGTGGAGTCAAACATCGGACCCCGGAAGCTGGCGAGCAGCACCAGCCGGGATTCCTGCGTCACCTGATAGAGTTCCATCCCCTTGTCATGGCCGATGATGATCTTGTCATCGATGAATAGGGGCGTGGAAATGGAGCCCGCCGGGAGCTGTGCCTGATCCAGCACGAGCGGCGTGGGGAAGTGCTGGTCCATCCTGGGCCCCGGCACCTTCACACCGGGCTGGAGCTTCCGGTGGTTGAAAAGCACCAGCCTGCCATCCACTCCCACTGCGCATCCCAGATCCGGGGAAATGGTTTTCGCCGTGCGATGGTTCACGGCGGGCGTGCCCACCAGCCCGCCATGCCATTCGTAAAATTCCGCATCCGCCACCGGCAGGTACCACAGCACGCCGCCGCCCGGCTTGAACTTCATCACCCCGCCCAGCCCGGGGATGAATTCCTTCTCGATTCCCAGCAGCATGTTCTGGTCATTGGTCACTGGCATGGAACTGTCCAGATCCCCGCCCGTATCCAGTTGCCAGCCCCGCCATGGCCATGTGGCTGGCAGTGCGTAGATACGACCACAGCCGGCTGCCACGTAGGCCTTTCCGCCAAAGAGGGTGGGGGAGGATTCACAGGAAAGTTCGCTCTGATAGATCGATAAATCCGCCTCCTCATACAGCCGCGTCTGTTTGAAAATTTTGGGAATGAAATGCCCGCCCTCCATTACAGCATGGCCGGGCGATGGCGAGAGCACGGTGAAGTAGCCGTTTTCCAGCGGCACATACGCCTTGTTGCCGATCATCAGGGCAGAGCCATCCACATCCCGGCTGTTGCAATGGCTGTGGATGGAGTTCAACCGCCAAAGCTCCCGCCCCGTTTGATAGGAGATCGCCCGCAGGCTGTAGGCGGGATCGTTTACAAAATCCGCCTCAGCACCCCGGCGGCTGCCGCAGATGAGCACGTAGCGCGTCTCCGGGTCATTTCCTCCCAGATCTGCAAAGGTGGGCGTGCCCTTGATCGCATCGCCACAGTTCACCTGCCACAGCACCTCGCCATTGCTGGCGCGGATTTTCCGCAGGTGATGGTCCAGCGAGCCATGGATCAGAAAAATCTCGCCGTTTTCGCGCAGGACAAGCGGCTGGCCCGTCCACCCGCTGCCGCTCCAGGTGATCATTTTTCCCGCCAGATTCGTCTTTGCGGAGCCGAGGGGAATCTTCCACAGCAGCTTCAACGCTCGGGGCGCGGTGTTGCCGTAGAAATTGCGCTCCCCGTCTCCCAGATAGGTACTGCTCAGCGCCGTCACCTCCGCCCTCGCCAGCATGATGCCTGCTAGAAAAACAACAAGCGCCCTCATCTCTCAGAATGCGTGGCGGATTTCTTCCCAAGCGATGGTGTTTGGATAAGCGGCATAGTTGCCATCGATGAAATGCCACCATTCTGCCGTGAGCATGAAAAATCCGGCCCCCTTCATCGCATCCTGTAGGATTTTCAGGTTCGCGCGCACCACCGGATCCGGATGCACCGCATTGCAGTTGGCCGCCGCCGTGAAATCATCGAAGTCTGTCGGCATCGGCACCTCCTTGCCATCCGGATAGGCCAGTGTCACATCCACTGCTGTTCCGCAGGAGTGTTGGGAGGGCTTGTTGTACGGATTCGCCACATACAGATCATTGTGGCCGGAGGCATCCCATAGACGGATCTGCGCCTCTGGAGGTCGATACGCATCCCAGATCTTCAAGCGATACCCATGCACACTCACCAGAGCATTCGCCCGGGCCAGCCGTTGTGCCGTCTCCGACCGCAGCAGGGCAGGCATCTGGGGCTGATAGAGCGGGGCCTTGGTCAGATTTGCCGCTGTTTTATAAACCAGTTCGATGTGAATGGTGCGGTCCACATCACTCACTTCGATCAGATCATGCTTCGCCAGCACCTTGTTTTGCGAAACCGGAAAATGATTGTGAAAAGGGGAGATCGAGCAACTGCTCATAATGAAAAGGGAAGTAAGGATAACAGCCGGAAACAGAAAGCGCATGTGCCACTCCCGCGTAGCGAACCAAGTCCTTGATGTCGAGAGGATGTCAAAGATTCACCGCCAAGACGCAAAGGTCGTTGAGGAACGCAAAGGTCTTAAGGAAAGAGGATAGGCACCGCGAATCTGATGAATCTAGCGAATGAATTAAGATTGGGGATTTTTATCGCCGCGCTCCGCTTCATCTTCAAAATTCGCCTGATTCGTCAGATTCGGGGTGCTCTCCTCTTTCTCCGCGTATCTCTCCGCGACCTCTGCGTCTCAGCGCTTCGATTCATCCAAAAACTTGAAAACCTTTGCGTCCCTCAGCGACCTTCGCGCCTTTGCGGTGAAATCTTTCAATTCGCCTGCCCGGTCGCCATCACCGGTTGGATGTGGGATTCGGAAACCAGCGCGATCATCAGATTGTTCACCATGATGGATTTATTCTTCTCATCCAGATGGACCACATTGTCCTCTTCCAGCTTCTTCAGCGCCATTTCCACCATGCTCACTGCGCCTTCCACAATCATCTGTCGTGCGCCGATCACCGCGGCAGCCTGTTGACGGCGCAGCATCGCCTGGGCGATCTCCGGGCTGTAGGCCAGGTGGGAAAGCTGAGCTTCGATGACCTCGATACCTGCCAGTTGCACCCGGCCCTGCAGCTCTTTTTGTAAAGTTTCGCCCACTTTTTCCGGGGAACCGCGCAGTGATACTTCACCCGGCTCATGCGGTTCGTAGGGAAAGTGGCTCGCCAGATGGCGCAGCGCCGTCTCGCACTGGATGTGCACGAATTCCCCGTAGTTCTGCACGTCGAAGGCGGCCTTCGCCGTATCCACCACCCGCCACACGATCACACAGGCGATCTCGATTGGGTTGCCGTGCGCATCATTCACCTTCAATTGCGGGCTTTGGAAATTGCTCACCTTCAGGGAAATCCGGTCCTTGCTGGCGAAGGGATTGGCAAACCAGAACCCCGGCTCGCGCACCGTTCCCGTGTATTTCCCGAAAAACGTCAGGATCTTCCCCTCATTCGGCGTCACGATGAACAGCCCCTTCAGCCACAGCAGGACAAACGGGATGATCAGCACCAGCAGATACGGCGCCGTCTCCAGCACCCATTGGAGTTTCCCCGTCCACACCGCCGCCCCCGCCGCCGCGATCAGCAGAACCAACGGCACCAACCCCTGCACACATATCGCTTTCTTCTCAGTCATGGCTTTAAAGGAATTACCTGCATCCACGCATAGCCATTTCGCACAGAGTTGCAAGATGTTCGCTTAAATGGAAATCCGCGCTATCCTGTGCTATCAGCGATGGCAGACGTCTTCACACCTGAAAAGCGCTCCCAAGTCATGTCCCGCATCAGGGGACGTGACACCAAGCCTGAGCTTGCGGTCCGCTCCATGCTGCATCGCATGGGCTACCGCTTTACGGTGAATGGTCCAAAGAACAAATCACTCCCCGGTAGACCGGACATCGTTCTCCCCAAATACAAAACGGTCATCTTTGTTCATGGCTGCTTCTGGCATGGCCACAAAGGTTGCAAATACTTCCGCATGCCTTCTACTCGCACGGAATGGTGGACGGAGAAGATTAATGGCAACATTGCCCGTGATTTACGAAACGAAGATGATGTTAGAAATCAAGGGTGGAAGGTGATTATGGTGTGGGAATGCGAATTTAAATCGAGAGCCACTCGGGACGATTTGAAGATCCGGTTGTCCCATTTGATCCATGAATAATCATGCGGCTGTCTTCTTGATTTTCTCGACGAATCCTTCGATGGACATCAATCGAATTCCAGTATCGAGATCATAGCCTTTATGAAATTTTTCTGGAACAATCAGCGTTACGTTTGCTTCACGCATTTCCACAAGTTGATCCCCTGAGATAGCTTCTTGTAGTGTTAGAAGATGCTTTTCTGGGATACGCTTTCCTTCGTTTAGAATTTGTCGCCACCTGTCCTTACACGTTGTTTTGATACCAACGACCATTTGTTTTTCGACCGGATAGGATTTGTCTTCGTAGGCGAATTTGCCGGGTATCAGGAGATCAGGTTTAATTTTTCCATCGATGCGAGGCTGACTGTCAAAAGTGATGCCTTGGGTCTTGAGCAAATGTTCAACGTGATATTCCAAGCTGTGCCCTGCTCTTGATTTTCTGCGGTTCATGATGGTTGCCGCTTTGCCAATGAACTCGTCAATTTCCTCGAAAGGACCTTTAATATCGTGGAGGCAAAGTTTCCGTTCGATGGTCCGGAACAATTGATACTCGGCTTTCACCCAGCGGATCAGCTTTGCATCGAGTATGTCGTTCCCACCTTTTCTGGCACAATGCTCTGCAGCGGCACGCGCTTGCTCAGCCATCCAAACGCCGTTAGGAAAGGCGTCCAAGGAAGCGATCTGTTTGTTGAAAACTCTTTCCAAGCATTCGTCCTCTGATTCCAAAGATTCTTCCGAACGATCATAGACTCCCCATCCTCCCAACGTTTCAATCCCAAGTGCCGAAGTGAGTTGTTCCAGCTCCTCATCGGACTCAAAAACGTAGGCGTGAAAAAGATCCAGACTGAACGGGATGATCACCAACCACGCTCCAAGATATTGAGCCTTCATCCATTCAAAATTAGGCCCGAATTTAGTAAGGCGATATTCGCTACGAGTGCCACTGCCGTACCATGTGACGGCAGAATCTGTGACTACGCCCATAGGCCAATTGATTCTCACAAAGGACTTCTGGGTGATTCCCTTCTCTGGAGGCTGAGCTGAAAACATTTTCCAAGCTGACTTGGGTAAGTAGAACCCGCACTCATGGCTTCCAGTTAACCCCAAATTATTTCGTGAGATGACTTTGCATAGCGCTTTCCCTGCCATGAAAGCGTCAGCAATTGCGGATTCTACCAAAGAGCTCATTTGCGTTTTGGGTATTTTCTAGATGAAACTTGGATTGAATCGGTGGATTCACTTTTATTTTCGTGTAAAACAAGTTGAGGTCTATGATTGGCTGGGAGCTTTAATGTTTTTACTACTTCGTCAGCCAGTTTTTCTACTACTCCGACAACCACAGAATTGCCGAACTGGCGGTAAGCTTGAGTATCCGAAACAACGATTTTGAAATTCTCGGGGTAGCCCATCAATCTAGCACACTCGCGAGGAGTGAGGCGGCGTGGATTTTTGTTTTTACCTTGGGAGATGAGAATTTCCGATCCATCCTTGTGGTATCGTGCACTGAGGGTTCTAGCAACATTATTCCCTGTCACAAGACCAAAGCCAAAGCCATTACCTGCGGCTCGATGCTTTTCGGCATAATTTTGCAGATAGCCCCAAAGATGATCGGTGAGAGTGTATTTTTCGGGAACAGTTTTTTCCAAGATCGAAGAAAGTTTGGGCCCCTCTTTAGGAAAGTCTGGGAACTCAAATTCACGCCCAGGTTTGAAGCCTACCAAAAATATGCGTTCGCGGTGTTGGGGAACCACGGACTTGGCATCAATGATTTTAGTATAAACCTTATATCCTAACTCTTTTGTAAGAGTATTGTAGATGATTTCATAAGTCCGACCTTTGTCGTGGCTTTTCAGGTTTTTGACGTTCTCTAGTACAAATGCGCGCGGCTGATGATGTTCGATGATTTCAGCAATGGAGAAAAACAGGTTTCCCTGCTTCTCGTCGTCAAAGCCATGGGCGCGTCCCAGACTGTTTTTCTTGGAAACTCCTGCCAGACTGAATGGTTGGCATGGGAAGCCTCCACACAAAATATCGAATGCTGGAATATCGGCGACATTCACAGAGTTGATGTCACCGATGGGCTTTTCACCGTGGTTGGCCTCATAAGTGATTTGCGAATATTTGTCCCAATCGGATGAAAATACGCACTCGCAGCCTGCACGCTCAAAAGCGTAGCGAAATCCACCAATGCCGCAGAACAGGTCGATAAAACGAAGCTTCCTGTTTGTGCGATACGGCGCGGGATCTTCGGCTACTTTGGTTTGATTGGGAGGCCTCGAAGCCTCTGCTTCTTCGGACTTTGCCGATGGTGAACTTTCAAGACCATCAAAGAGCCTTGCAAGGTCAACACCTAGTGCCTTGGCGAGGCGGGCTGCGGTTTGAATGGTGGGATTACGCTCCGCTCTTTCGACACTTCCAATATAGGTTCGATGCAGTCCTGATTGGAACGAAAGCTCTTCTTGGGATATGCCCGCTTCTTCCCTTAATTTTCTAACACGTTCGCCGAATTCAACGCTGAAGGGATCCTTTTTGGGCATGTCGTAGCATGCCGCCGGGACACACTATGAATCGACAGACTATGAGTAGCATATTTCCCTTTTTATTAGGGGATCATCACTTCATGATACACGAAACAAACCACCGCAGCGCACCAAAGAGCGTGGCGTCGTGATCGATGGATGGTGGGGTGCCCCATGAGGGGACGGGGTTTTCGTTCGGGGAGATGGGAAAATCGAACGTGGAGGTGTGGACCTGTGGCTTGTGGAAGAGGCGCTTGGTTTTGTCCTGTTCGTTTTGCTGGTAGATGAGCTTGCCGCCTGCGCGCCACCATTCGGTGATGCGGTGGAGGTCGCCGCCATCGAGCCAGAGGCCGTGGGTGCCACAGCGGTCGATGATGACGCCGCTGCGGCCGCCGAAGACGGTTTGGGACATGCGCTCATCGCAGGACGGGCACTTGCGATAGCGGGGCGGGAGATTCTGAGCGTGGATGGCATCGAATTCACCGAGCTGCTGGAGGTCCAGCCAGATGACGGGATTCACCTGTGCCTCGAGGATGAGTTCCAGTTCTCCGGGATTGAAAAAGAGGCCGTGGCACGTGGTGCAGCGCTCGATGGTGACGGGTGGCTGGAAATCGAACTCAATGACGTCCAGCGCGCTCTTGCAGCATGGGCAGGGCATGGCGGCGTTGTGGCCGAGATCGCGGAAGTTGACCTGCCGCAGATCGATGTCTGGCCGCACGCCGCAGTAAGGGCAAAATTTCATCGCGCCCTCCAAGCGGCCACCGCAGTTCTGACATTTCACAAGAGTGAGCATTCCAAGTTTGGCGGGTGGAGCCAATTGGAAAAGCGGGTGTGCTTTGGAGAGGGGAATTCTTACCGTGGCTGGGACATCTTGTTCCGGAAAAAGAAAGGTAGGGATGCCCGGCCGGGGCTGCCGATTCTCAAAGGTGGGGGATGAATCCCGCGCTCCCGGTAAAAGAAAACCCGGATTGGGATGGTCCGGGTTTTCTGGGATTCAGAGCAGCGGCGAGACGCCACTGCCACGGCCTGCTGCGGGACGCAGCAGCTACGTTAAGAATGATACTCCTGGATGCTCTTCACGGTGAGCTCGTTCTGCTTGAGGGAACGGATGGCTTTCACCGAGGCTTCTGCGGCCGCCAGGTTGGTGGCGTGGGAGATTTTCTGGGCGATGGCGGTGGAGCGGATGAGGATTTCATCTGCGCGCGATTCGTGGGTGGCGGGGGTATTGATGACGAACTGGATTTCATTGTTCTTCATCATATCGATCACATTGGGGCGTGCTTGTTCCGCGACCTTGTAGACGCGCTTGGAGGCGATGCCTTGCTCCGTGAGGCGGGTGTGGGTGCCACCGGTGGAGTAAATGGTGAAGCCTAGTTCCACGAGATCCCGGGCGATGGAGAGGGAGCGCTCCTTGTCCCGATCCGAAACGGAGAGGAAGACATTGCCTGCGGTGGGCAGGGGATTGAAGGCGCTGATCTGGGACTTGGCATAGGCCATGCCCCAATCCTTGTCGATGCCCATGACCTCGCCAGTGGACTTCATTTCCGGGCCCAGGACGATATCGATGCCGGGGAAGCGATTCCATGGGAAGACGGCTTCCTTCACGGAGAAGTGTGGCGGGATGATCGTCTCGGTGAAGCCGAGGTCCTTGAGCTTTTCTCCCACCATCACCTTGGCTGCCAGCTTGGCCAACTGGACGCCGGTGGCCTTGGAGACGAATGGCACGGTACGGGAGGCGCGTGGGTTCACCTCGATGACGTAGAGCTGCTCATCCTTTACGGCGAACTGGATATTCATCAGGCCGATGACCTTCAACTCGCGCGCCAGATCCTTGGCGGCGCGGGTGATTTCCTCCTTGATGCTCTCCGTGAGGGAGAAGGCCGGGATCACACAGGCGGAGTCACCGGAGTGGATGCCTGCCTGCTCGATGTGCTGCATGATGGCACCGACGACGGCAATGTCGCCATCGCTGATGCAGTCCACGTCCACTTCCGTGGCATTGTCCAGGAAGCGGTCCACCAGCACCGGGCGTTCCGGGGAGGCGGTCACTGCTTCGCGCATGTAGCGGGAAAGTTCGGTATCGCTGTAAACGATCATCATGGCGCGGCCACCCAGCACGAAGGACGGGCGGACGAGCACCGGGTAGCCGATGCGGTTGGCAATGGTGAGCGCCTCCGCCTCATTGGTGGCGGTGCCGGCCTCGGCCTGCTTGAGGCCCAGCTTGTCGAGAAGGGCGGAGAAGAATTTCCGATCTTCCGCCAATTCGATGGACTTCGGCGAGGTGCCGATGATCGGCACGCCGTGGCGCTCCAGATCCGCAGCGAGATTCAGCGGGGTCTGGCCGCCGAATTGAACGATCACGCCGTGTGGCTTTTCCTGATCGCAGATATTGAGGACATCCTCAAGTGTGAGTGGCTCGAAGAACAGCTTGTCCGAGGTATCATAGTCGGTGGAAACGGTTTCCGGGTT
>Ga0157373_10000812_pt1 | contig 24174 bp, 18 predicted proteins | sample C65metaG_FD_113460 | JGI IMG/M metagenome (GOLD analysis project Ga0157373, IMG submission 113460) | Corn rhizosphere microbial communities from Kellogg Biological Station, Michigan, USA - C6-5 metaG | ecosystem: Host-associated > Plants > Roots > Rhizosphere > Soil | place: USA: Michigan... | reverse complement strand
CCCGTTTCCCACGGCGAAGGAAAATTCTGGGCAAACCCGGAAACCCTCGCCGCCCTGGCAGCCAGCGGCCAGATCTCCACGCAATACGTGGATGAGGCAGGCAATCCCTCAATGGACATCGCTGTGAATCCCAACGGATCACTCCTGGCCATCGAAGGCATCAGCAGCCCGTGCGGTCGCGTATTGGGTAAAATGGCCCACACCGAGCGCCGCGGCACCCTCGTCGGCAAGAACATCCCCGGCAACAAGATCCAACCGATCTTCACCGCAGGCGTCCGTTATTTCGCGTGATCAATGAGGGGGAACGGGAAACTCCCTCTGCCTTTATCTTACATGCTTAATGAGCAGCCAAGGGGATATTCCCCTTGGCGAGCAAACTGTTGAACAGGGCAGGGGAGGCTTCGATGGTTACACTCTTGAGCTTGCCACGCGGGGAATATACTGCCACGAGGCAGCATCGGAAACAAATCAGGAAATCATAAGCTCCACCGGGTCCCATGGCATGGATGCCGTGGCGCGGTTCAAAGCACGCCGTACCATCGGCGAGATGAGAGAAGCCTGCCCCATCCTGGAGTTGTCGGACTACGGCCTGTCTGTCCGAGTGGGAGGTGAGCTGGGTTTTTCCAAACGTTGAACTATCTGATAAAATAAAACCAGTTCCTTGTCATTGACAGATTGGCAGGCGCTGTCCTCGAAGGATTCCTTTCCTATCACTTTGCCATTGCGCTCATATGTTATCTTGATTTCATCTACGGTAGTGCAGCCAAATCCCTTTTTGCCTTTTCGGTAGTATTGAAACAGGCGATCAAGCCCCATAACTTCCGCCGCTGTCAATGGCTCGTGGAGTTTTTTTGCGTGAGTTTTACCTGGGAGCACCGTAAACAATTTTTGATCGCCACCTGAAATCAGGTAGGTTTCGGAAATTTTGTGAAAGCATCCTGATGAAGAATATTCAATTTGGATGACTTCTCCTGCCGCCAGCTTTGCCACTGTTGGATTCTCTGCCATGGCGGGAAGTATCATTCCCCATGAAAGTGATACTGCCAGTCCAACAGAACAGAATGTATTCATAAGCTTTAAGAGGATACTGCTCCCAACGGCTTTTCCGCAAGGAAATCAATCCAATCGGCTTCGGGATGCTAATATCCCATCCGCTCACACCTTGAAAAGTCCGCCTCGTTTTCCGCCCAGCACTGCGGCTCCAATGATGGCGGTGGATAAAAAGACCATGGCCCACACGCCCAGCGCAGCGGCTAGTTCCGTACCGTTCCCTAAAGTACTAAGCAGGGCGTAGATCGCCTTGGTGATCGGGAAGTGCTGTGCCTGCTGGGCAAGGATAAGGCTGTCGCTCACCTCCAGCATGGCAAAGGCAAAGGCCAGGATGGAGCCGGCGGCGAGGCTGGCACCGATGAGCGGGAGTGAGATCCGCACCAGCATGCGGGCGGGGGAGGCCCCCAGTGAGCGAGCAGCCTCTTCCAACGCAGGATTGCTCTGCTGCAGACCGGCCACGGCGGAGCGGACGATGTAGGGCAGCCGCCGGATAGCGTATGCGATCACCAGCAGGAAGAACGGACTACCGCCCGTGCCCACAAGAAAATGAAAAGCTTTTCCTTCCTGTGAGAGTGCCAGGTAGCCAAAGGCCATCACCAGTCCAGGCACAGCCAAAGGCAGCATGACCAGTGCATCCAGCGCGTGGCGGAATTTCAGGTCGGAGCGGACGACCACCCATGAAACTCCCAATCCAATGACAAGGGCCAGCATGGTGGCAAAGCCAGCATACCACAAACTGTTTTGAATGGAGGGAACGACCAACCCATTTCCCAGTGCCTCGATATAATGGCGCAGGGTGAACTCATGGGGAAGGATGGTGCCATACCACCGTTCTGCCAGTGAAAGGAGCAGCACCCCCGCGTGCGGGATGGCAGCCAACAGGAAGACTCCCAGGAAAAATCCGGAACAGGCGAATCCTTTTGCCCCGGTGAGCCTACGGATTTGGCTGCGTCCTTTGGGCCGGGGTGCGGTGCCCAGCGGGGAGCGGCCCATCACGCCCTTGGAAACCGAGAAAACCACAGCCGCTACGATCAGTAAAATGGCCGTGAGGGCGTAGGGGATGGGATTTCGATCCAGCCCCTTGATCCCATCGAAAATCTGCACCGGTGCCACCCGCGCAAAATCAAATACCAGCGGCACCCCCAACTCCGTAAAGGCCCAGATGAAAACAATGGAAGATCCTGCAAACACCCCGGGCATGGCCAGTGGCAGGGTAATCCGGAAAAAACGCTTCCATGGCGGGCAGCCCAGATTTTCCGCTGCCTGTTCCATGACTGGATCCAGATTGGAAAGCGCGGCTGCGATGTTCATGTAGAGGATCGGATAGAGGTGCAGGGCATTCATCAGCACGATGCCGGTGAAGCGGCCATGCGCCAGCCAATCATAGGGCAGGGCGGAGTCCATCAGCTCCAGCCGGATCAGCAGGGCATTCAGAGCGCCATTCACGCCCAGCATTTGCTTGATTCCCACCGCACCCACGAAAGGCGGCAGGATCATTGGTGCCAGCACCAGCACTCCCAATGCCTTTTTCCCCGGGAAGTCATGGCGATGGCTCAGCAGTGCCAGCGGGAAAGCGATGCACAGGGTGGTGAAGGTGCTGGCGATTCCTAGTGCAAACGCATTCCACAGACCTTCCTGATAGATCGGGTTTCGGAAAACAACTGCAATGAAATCCAGAGTAAAGTATGCCGTTCCATCTGACCGTGTGCCCTCGAACGCCTGCTTCACCACCATCCCTGCCGGATAGAGAAAAAATACGGCAAAGAGCAGGACCACCCCACAGGTGATGAGAAGTGCGGGACCTCGTTTCATGGTTTGGTCTGGTGGGATTTTGCCAGCCTCTCCGCCCGACGGTAGTTTGCCCGGAAGATTTCTCCCAGCCTTGCTGCACGCTCCGCCGCCAGCAGTGGATCATTACCATCCAGCGCCGGATCTCCCTTGCTGCACATGGCGTAGGGGATGGCAGAAGTATCCAGGAAAACCGCCCGCGCCTCCGGTGGCATCCCCGCCTCACGGAGTGCCAGCCAGGCCTGTTTCATTTCCTCATGAGAATCGATACAGATGATCTTCACCAATTGCCGGATGGTATTGAATGACGCCCCGGTTAATTCCCGCTGATAGATGAAATTCCCCACATCGCTGAACGGTTGCGCCTCCGGTAAGGTGGTGTTTGAAAGGATGTCCGGCGTGTAGAGATCCCGCCGCACAGGCAGGCGGTGAAGGGATCGGCTTTTCGGCCCATTCGCAGTGACTGGTCGATTAAACCACAGCATTTGCGCTTCACGGCTCAGGCAGTATTCCACGAATGCCTGTGCGATTTCCGGATGAGGTGCACCTTTCAGCACGGCGATGGGATCTCCGCTCAGCGTGGTGCCTCCACGCGGTGCCCGCCACAACAGGCGTGGCCTCCCACTGGAGGTGGTGAGTTCCCCGTAAGAGCGGCCATAAAAATCGATGCACATCCCTGCCGCTGCATCTCCCATGCTGACGTCGTGTGGAATCTTGGATGCACTGTCTGTAAAGTAACGGGCATTTGCCGCCAGTTGCTGGATAAGCTGGAAGCCTGCGGCCCATCCCTCTGCCAGGGATTCCTCGTTTTGCCCGTCGCGGGCGATCTCTCTCTGCATTTCCGCCTGGATCAACAACTCAAATGCACGCGCTACCGATCCACTTTTGGTAGGATCTGCCAGCGCGAGCTGCCCTGCATATCTCGGATCAGCCAAATCTCTCCAGGCAGCAGGATGAGGGACACCCAGCCGCTTGAGCGTATCTGGATTATAACAGATGCCGAATTGGGAAAGACATGTGGCCACCCACGTGTGGTCTGCGGCATAATATCGCTCTCCCGTAAAGCTCTCCAAGATGGCCCCATTATCTCCAAAAAGCTGGGGCTGCCGCACAAACACCTCCAGCGGCACGAAGCGGCCTTTTTTTGCCTGCCCGGCAAAGTCCGGCTCACCGCCGCCGAAAAAAACATCCACCCCCATGCCCTTGTTGCCCGTTTCCTGCGCCGCCTTGTAACCCGCATCCAGCACCCTCCGAATCTCGGAGGTGCCCCCCGGTGTCCGCCAGTCCATGTATATGCTGCGGCCTGTGCTGTGCCTCCAGTGCGCGGCAAAGGCCTCACCGAATTCCTGGCGGATCGATTCATTGTGGGGCGTTAGAATCACCAGCCTATCCTGTGCCGCAGCCGGGCTGGCCGTCGCGGATTTCTGCCGCATCAGGATCGGTAGCATCACGATCGATGCCAGCAGACCCAGAATGATGATGAGGCGGGATTTCATAGTTTGCGGCACGTCATTTCAGCACCACCACATCCTCCGCACGGGCGCTCAAAAAAATCTCCGCTTCCCCCGGTGCATGGAGCGTGTGCGGATTCAGCTCCACCACCTGCTGGTGGCCTACTGCGGAAGACACCCAGTAAAGGATGCGCTGGCCCAGATAGCTGCGTTCCATGATTTTTCCCGTAAGAGTGCTTTCGTCCGCCTCACCACTCAGCTTCCAGGCCTCCGGGCGGATGGAAAGCTGCACGACATCGCCGGGCGAGGGCGTCCAGCCGGTGGGTGGAATTCTCCCCTTGATCATGCCGCCTGCCGTTTTCACCTGGGCTTCTCCCATGTTTACCGACTGTATGGTTCCAGGAATCAGATTCGTCTCCCCGATGAACTGTGCCACGTGCGCATCCACCGGGGACCGGTAAATTTCCTCCGGCGGCCCCACCTGGCTGATCCTGCCTTCATTCAAAATAGCGATGCGATCCGCCATCGCCAGCGCCTCCTCCTGATCGTGCGTCACATAGATGGCCGTCAGTCCATTGTCCTTCACGATGCGGCGAATCTCCCGGCGCATTTCCACGCGCAATTGCGCATCGAGATTTGAAAGAGGCTCATCCAGCAGCAAACATTTGGGCTTCACCACCAGCGCCCGCGCCAGAGACACCCGTTGCTGTTGCCCGCCCGACATCTGGTCGATCGAACGATCACCGAAGCCCGGCAGCTTTACCATTACCAATGCCTCTTCCACCCGCCGCCGGATTTCCGCCCGTGGCACCCGCCGTTCCTCCAGGCCGAAGGCGATGTTCTGCCCCACCGTCAGATGCGGCCACAACGCGTAACTTTGAAACACCATTGCAGCCTCCCGTTTATGAGGCGGCATCCGCGTCACATCCAGATCCCCGAACCGGATCACCCCACTGTCCGGCATCTCCAGGCCCGCGATGCAGCGCAGCAGCGTCGTTTTCCCACAGCCGGAGGCCCCCAGCAGGAAAAACAACTCACCCGCCCCGATCTCTAGTGAGACACCTGCCAGCGCCCGGTTTTCCCCAAACGATTTGACAACGGACTCTGCTCGGATCGATTCCATGATGCTCCCACGATGCTGGAAGCCCCGCCGCACGATACAAGCCAGAAGGAGGTTAAAAAATTCCTTTTCCTGAAAGATTCACTTGCTGAATCCTCCCACACCCCATACCAAGTGCGCCCACCCAACCGGATAAAGCTCGGATGGCGGAATTGGTAGACGCGCTAGACTAAGGATCTAGTAGGGAAACCTGTGGAGGTTCGAGTCCTCTTTCGAGCACCATCCATTGAGGATGAAACAATTAGGGCACCTGTAAAGGTGCCCTTTTTCGTGTGTATTTCAGTTAGTGGAAAATGCTGGTGCAGCTAAAGTGCAACTATATTCCGGGCAATACCAATATTCGGACGAATTGGGTTATCTGGGATAGTGATGAGCGCATTGTTGAGTTCTGGCGAACCGATTACAATGTGGACGAATAGATGGTTCACATTGCTGCCGCCGGACTTCCTGAGTAAAACGCCAGCAAGAATCGCTACAGCGTGGGATACCCCAGTTCATCTTCCGACCGGTGCGAATTCATCTGACGAGGGAAGAAGAATGGATGACGTCGCCGTAATGATCACGCTGGGACAATGATCGCGCATCTCACGCTGCGAGTTGCTTTCTGAATTCGCCGACCAGTCCTTTAAGTGACTCGAAGTAGGACTTCCATTTCTCATCCGAGATTTGTTCGCCGAAGAAGATTGCCGTAGTTTCCATCCCATTCATCGTTCTGACGCGGATTCGGCTTTCCCTGGCGGTATTAATCCGAGTCCTCATTCGGAGGCATTCTGTCAAAATTGAGGGAATCTCTTCTGCCGCGCTTCCGAAGCCATCTAGGACAGCCTTCCGTTTCTCTTCTTTAAAGAGACCTGTCACATATTCACGAGTTGTAAGACGGAGCAGGGACTCCAACTCGCGATAGTAGTTGTCCAAGCTTTCCCTGATCCGCTTCCATTCATCGGGGCTCAAGAGAGTTTCCGTATTGGACTCCAAGCCAGAGGCAGCGCGCTCGATCTGGGAATGGAGTAACCGGACAATCGATTCAAAAATATGGAGGTATTTCGGGATTCCATGGGCGGTTCCGGAGGCAACGTGTTTTTCCAATCTCGATCGATGACGAGTGACGAAATGAACGACGGCATCATGTAACACTTCGAAATGCCGTAGATTTCTGGTTCCCAAATCTTTGAAGTCTGCAGGCGGTCCATCTTGCCCGGATTTAGTCCGACGTTTCCCACCGAACACCTTGAGGTTGGATTCGAACGGTATGTCGCAATGCGTAAGGAAGTTCCGCAGACGGGTTTCATCATCGCTTTCACAGAGTTCCCGGAGTACTCCCATGAACTTCTGAGGGCTTTCGATGGCTTCCCTGACTCGCCGGTGCTGACGGGAGTTCTTCCCACTTTCTGGTCCCATTGGAGCCGCCACAAGGACCGGATTGCTGACTGCCTCCCAGTCGCCGCCGCAGGTCTTTCCTAACTGCACAACCGACGGTGCATTTGCGATTCTCCTCGCCAGCTCCGGTGCCAGATTGACGCGGATTCCATGGCCCTTGACGCTCCAAGCGTAAGCGCCACCGGACGGACGTTGGCCTGAGTGATCCGACACTGCATTCCGACAGGCATTTCTGCCACATCGATCGCCAGAACACCATCGTCGAGCACCGCTTCGTTGAGCAGGAGTTTGAAACTCCACTCGCGGGGCATGGGTTCGGTGACGTCATCTTCGGAGATGGTTAACTGGCTAGCACTCGTCAGCTCCCTTGCCGACCCCAGGGGATCAAAGAGCTTGATCGGGTCCAGTTTCCCGACCGCATCGGATAGATACACCAGCAAGACCTCGACATTCCCGGACGTGGCAGGGCGCAGCAACGCCGCTGAGCTGAAATTCGCGCTGCCACAGGCCAAGGTGGTTTGCTTGCCACTGGTGAAAGCATACGCCTTACCATGCAGTTGCTGGGAATGCTCGCCGTACTGATAGCTGCAGAAGTGGATCTTGAGTTTCTTTTTCTTCTTCAGTGGGTGCTCAATCCATGTCGGGGCGAGAGTGTTGATTATCGCCTGGGTATAGATCCTGATCCCGATGTCACCGAGCGGGGCCGTGATTGAATCGAGCATACTTGGTGAAGCGTCGAAGAAGCGTGAAACCACACTTAGGGTTTCCACCTTGCCCGGCAGATGACGCATGAGTTGCGGCCAGAGAGGCTCGCGCAGATTGCTGAGAAACAGCGGCAAGCGTTTGTTCGCGGGGCCTTCCAGCTCTTCGGTCAGCCAAGGCACGGTCCGGCGGATTTCATTCACGTTGGACGAAGCCTCCTTGCCTGGCCAACGATCCACCAGCTCCTCGAAAAATCCAAATGCAGATTGGAACAATGGCAGTGCTGTCTCGTTCTTGCCCAGCTCGAACTCAAAGATGGAAACCAATTCCGCATTCGCGCCGAGGCCGTCTTGTGAGAAATTTGCGCTTCCGATTACTAGCAGGCCGTGCTTGGCATTGGTAAACAGGAATACCTTGGGGTGGAACACACCCGGCACGCGGATCGGATGCAGGAGATAACGTAGGTTGGCCAACCGGGGGGACCAGTCCCGGGTGTTAGTCGTAGCCTCTAGGATTTCCTCATATTGACCACGATCTAAAAAGACCGTCAGGTTTCCGTTGTCTTGGAGGGCCTTGAACCGATCCAGCGCATACTCCTCGAAGAAGCGCACGCTGAAGGAGAATGTTGAAATCAGGCCATGATCATAGCCACGCTTTTTGAGTAACTCGTGGAGGTTGATGCCGTTGTCGTATGCACTCATGATCTGGCCCTGATGGTGCTTTTGAGAATGGAGCGCCCCCATGCGGTAAGATGCAGCGGATCATCGGAGCCGCCGTCCTTGAGAACACAGAGATCCTGAAGAATGGTTGCAGCGTTGTTGTGACGGTTGGCCCTGAAATCAGGAGTCAAATCCTGGATTTTGGAATATCGATCACCGATTTTCTCCATCCACGCCGCATCCAGCTTGTGCTTCTGGAAGCGCACAAGTTCATGGCGCGAATGCACATCGTCGATCAGGCTTTCGACAGCAGTCCACCAGTCGGGTTGGTTCTCAAGCCATTGATCACCCCAGTCGAAGCACGTTCCTACCCACCATTCGCTACCGGCTTTTTCCGCCACATCCCAGAGAGCGGCGTCATCACTCAATCGCCACTTGGCATGAAGCTGCGTCCAGATGGCGAAGGCGCGCCCTAGCCGCGTGGCTACCGCCGATTCATTGTCACCGGCATAAATCCACCACTCCGCAAGATCATGATTGGCCGAGAATTCTTCCTGAATGCTTTCAGGATTCCCGCCAGCCCGAAAATACTTCATCAATGCTCCTGGGCCGGGTAGTGTGGTTTGAGTTGCCTCTTCCAGTTCTTTGATAAATCCCGTGGAGATCATTGCCTCCACCAGCTCCGATTTAGTCAGCCCCTCCGAGAATTTTGAAACAGCATCGAGGATAGCCTGGAGAGCCTCCTCGGTTGCATACCTGAAAAACTGATGGACGCAAAACTGCCGCCAGTAGGAGGCGGTTTCTTCGAAGGCCGGGTGTGGTTTATACTTCACGCTCTCTCCATCAGGACGAAAGATGCATCCATAGTAATGCGGCCAGAACAGGCAGTCGTCACCGATGTCTTTGCGGCTGGGAGGACTTCCAAGCGCCTCGCAGGCCTCCAGTACATGCAGGAGTTGCCCCAAGGTTGCCTGCCGATGCGACGGAGCGTCAGGATCGGCATCCTCATCGAGATCGAACATCATGCGTGTGAGCAACTCGCGCTCATCCTTGGCGGCGGCTCCGCGGATTCCATCCAATGAGAACTCGGAAGCGGAATCGGTCAGCACTTTAATTGGAACCACTTCCGTGCCGCAGAATCCTTTCTTCAAGTAGGCGGTGGTGCTAATTGAGGACCCGAATGCGTCCGCCAGTTTCTGGCCCCGCTTCCCATTGACATGCCACATTTCGTCCTCTTCCCAACCACCCAGCCTCAAACTCGATAGACAGCCTCCATAATACTGACCGAAGCCTCCCGTAGGGTTTGCGGGCAGTACTCGGAACAGAGTGCTAATGGAGTCCGCGTTGGAGCCCTCAGCGAGATACTTGTTCACCTGGTCGATTCCAACAATCGAGAGATCTGTCTGCTTCCCCAGCTTGGATGCGAGGGCGAATGCCGCCTCGCGTTTGCGGAACTCCTCCACGAAGTCAGCCGCACCGCCAGACGTCTCGATTGCTTCAACGCTTTCCCGCAACGCCCAAGGATAGAACGAATAGTATCGCGCTCGGTTCGTGGTAGTGATGATGGAGGGCAGCAGCAGATCCGTGAAATTGTCGGAAACCCGGGATAAGCCGAGAGGATCACGACCGCTTCCGTCCAGCACAGCGCGTTTCGTCCAGCGGGGGAGGAAGTGATTGGTGTTGGTCATTGCACTGTGAATCGGTGAATCAGCTTGCTACCATTGGCACTACTATCGAAGAGGCGCTGGACTTCGTCACGGTCTCTCGAGGCGAGTCTGCTCCATGTCACCCGTTTGTTCACATCGTTTGATGTGTCGAATCCATTCCCAAGATGGATGCCAAGAAGATCGGTGATGAGATGTCGGTCGTGGAAATCACTCCAGATAAAAACTTCAATCTGGGAACCTGCGGACCTAAGCATTGCTTGCCAACGTTCGCCGAACCTGCGCTCCCATTCGGGGCCATCGATCACCTTGGCATCTCTGCCCGAGCCTTCGGAACAGCAACGATGAATCTCGATTTTTGGTTTTGGCGTGGTTCGATTCAATGCAGGACGGATCAACTCAAGAAAGTTAGCGTAATTCTGCTTGGCTGGATCGAGATGGGGGTCGATGAACATCAGGCTTCTTGCTGCGTTCAGGAGTGGTAAAAGCCGTGATTGGTAGTCCGATAATCTACGTTGGGTAGTCGGGCCTCCGGGATGACCAGCTTCTAAACTTTTCCACCATGCGGAGGATGATCTGTTTTCGATGGAAGTGACGGTGGACTCTTGCTGGAATGTTTTCTTGGTCGCCGCAGATGCGAGAATGCCCAGGCAGGGTGATCCCTTATGCACTTCCAACGCTTCTTCACACCACTGGAGGTCATCTGTGGGATTGGAAGAAAGAGCGGAGGCGAAACTTTGTAGTCTGCCGGATCTCATAAGACTTTTCCATAATGTCCTTGTGCGGAAAGGCATTTCATTCATGTGCTCCCGGAGTAACTGCTTCCAGCCACCATCTCGCAGATCTCGGATCAAGCACCATTCTAGCAATGCCATGTTCAGGCCTTCTGTGCAGGCTTCGCAAAGTTGTGGCGGATTGTAACCTTGAGGCAGGAAGACATCCGGAGTGATGGAAATCTCGTGAAGCATGATTCAGAGGAGTTCGTTCATGTCTTCTTCGAAGAATCCGCCGGGCCAGGCTTTGACGAGTTCTCCACGTTCATTCAGTGGCATCTCACGGTAAACGGAACGCCCCTCGTATGTTTCGACGAAGAGGATCGTGATGGAGTCAGGCTTTAGTACGGGATCGTCCGCCGTTTCTTCGGCCGCTTGCGTTTCCCGCATTCGGCGCATGAGTCGGAGCAGGAGGTGCTCGGAGTGGGTCTCAATGAGGAAGAACCGTTCTTCGGCCTGGTTGACGGCGCGGATGAATAGGTCGCCGAGAGAACACTGGACGGCTGGATGGAGATGGAGTTCGGGCTGCTCGATGGCCGTGACCTTGCTGCTTGTATCGAGGACACTTACCAGTACAGGGATCACTTGCGAGACACCCGCGCCAATGTCGGAGGGACCTACTTTGGTATCCCTCCGTAAATCCGTCAGGATGAGTTTCCCTCGAATGTCGTTATTCATGAGGTCGGCCATGGCTGCGTTGAGTTGAGCGCCTGCTTCGAAATCGTCTGGCGAAGCCGAGAATCGTTCCAATATTTTTATGATCGGAGCGTCAATCGGAAGGTTGACGGAAGTTTCGGCGGTCAGTGAGTATCCAAGATTCAACCGATCTTGTTTACTCAGATAATCATCGACCTTTTGAATGAGACTACATTTGTCCTCGGCGTCGCGGCTGAGGAGGTCCCAGGCGGCCATTCCGTCAATCCAGCGGTCCTGGCTGGGAGAGCGTTGTGCGATTGAACTCAAGTCTGGGACGGTCCGAATGGGTCCGAGGTGGCGGTAGGTTCGCAAGTGTTCAAGAACAAGCTCACCCGGCCGGACCATTAACTGGCTGAGGATAAATTTGGCGAATGGCGCACGGATTGCGTCCCCCTCTTCAGGTTCGTCATCAATCTGAATGTCGAGTGCATGCCCCCACTTTGGAATCACTTGGTGTCCAAGTGCGATCCATCCGTTTTGAAACGCCCGTGGACCGATGTATTGAGCTCCCTCGAATGTTATCCGGAGGGAGTCTGTGATCGGATTAGGCTCTTCAGGAGCAAAAGCGTCTGGTGAATACTGTTGCGAAAAAAGCGGGTGATCGATTGCGACGTTACGCAGGACGGCCCGCATCTCCAGACCACCGGAGATTTCACCAAAGTGTTCGCCGTTTATGGCGACCCGGTAGTTCGCGATCTCGGGTCTTCCTGTGACACTAGAGACGCCCACGTCAACGAGGACCGAGACAGTAGTCACACCATTAACGCCGCTTTCCCAGACCGGATCCGGCGGTGCATCATCGTCGGTCCAGCCTAATATGTGGCGAGAAATTGGATAAGGTTCCAGCCCGTCTGCATCGACTACGAACTCTACGCCGACTGTCACGGTCCTAGATTCATCGTGGCCATGGACCAACTGTCGAAAACCTCCCAAATAAATGTCTTTTCCGCCACCAATCACCCGGTCGGCATCGGCGTTCTGGCGCTCAAGTAATTCGCGCAGGTAGAGCAATGCATGGAGAACCGTGGTTTTTCCCGCGCTATTTCCTCCGAAAAGAAGGGTGATTGGTCGAATCGGAATCTCGACTCGGTCCCGAATCCCCTTGAAGTTCTCGATGATGATTTTGGTGATAGGCATAATAATACAAGTTGCAAGAGATACATGAGATACAGGGAAAATATGGAGACTCAACTAGCTAGAAGAGACTTGAGTTGGAAGAGGTTGTTGTTGAGCCCCTTCGATTAGTGTTAAACTAGCAGGGTCACATCGTTGAAACAGAGCGTCACGGAATTCGATGGAGGCTGAAAAGTCTCCCTTATTTAGTCGCAAACCTGCGAGCCATGCTTCGCCATTCCAGACAACTCCTTGCTGTTTTCCATTGCCGACTCTGACGAGTGAAGCAAGCTGAGGAGGTCCACCGATAAGCGGATCTTTGGCTTCTTGAAGTGTTTTGCAGAAGGCCTGAAAAACAGCACGGCTAGTTCCCCCGGTGTCGCTACTTTGGAATTTATCCGACCAGTATTTGAACTTTGCTTTGCCACTTCCGAATGATCCGACCACTTGTGATTTCAATGGAATTGAAAGCCCGTTTTCGCTCCAACCTGTTTGGGGAGTCCAACTCAAATGGTTGATCGTGAAGGCGGATGTCATATCGGACCCACCCCTACGACAATGGATTACTCCAAAGGGCTTTGCGATAGCTTTTGGATACGTTTTTAGCTGTTCCGTGAATGCGCGCTTAAAAAGTGAATGGCTGTCTTCACCGAGCACCAATAACCCCTCGTCAATAGTTTCCACGATTTGACCTATCACCGTTGAGGGAATTAGAACATCACCATAATAGCCCCAAATATCTGGAGATTTTCTTGAGCAGAATACTTTTCTTCCATGATTCCAACCAATCCCGGAATTTCCCCAGGAGAATCTGCTGTCCGATGCAAGGTAACAGGATGTAGGACCACGACTATCAACTCCGATCCATGTAACTAGGCAGGTCATAAGCTTGACAAGATGGGGAGCAGTGGATGTAATTTAAGCAGGCGATGGCATCTGGAAATATACTCCGAAGTCCAGGTGCGAAGCCACGAAGCGACTCCCAGGCCCTCCACCATAGATTTTTTTAATGGGGGGTGAGGTCGGAGGACCTACTCCAGAGCGTTTTGGCGCTCTGGAGTGGCTGGGTCCTCCAACTTCAGAAGAATAGCAGCAGAGCATCGAGACCGAAATGTGGCTGTTGATTATCATCTGTGAATTTCTTCTTGAAGCTTCTTCCAATGGTTCCGGACTTGCTGCTTGATCTCAGGGGCATCCAGCTTCGTGGCCGCCCGGTAGGCGTAGGTTAGGAAGTTGCCTTGGGATTTTCGGTCCCGGCCGGGAAGGCGGGTGCGGCGGTTGAGGAGGTAGCTGTATTGCAGGTAGAGCTTTCGGGTCTTGAGGAGAGACTGTTCCAATCCCTTTGCGGCTTCCCGCTTGTTGTGTTTCCGTTGGGTTTGTTTCGCCAGGCTTACGCCGGCACGCATTTTGCCGTAATAACGGGCGAGTGAACCGGGGCGAATCAGGGTGCGGGTGCCGTCGTAGGTGAAGCCGAGATATTGGACGTGGCCGCTGAAGTCTGAGCTGGAAGCTGGCTGAATCGCCTGCTGCCCCTCACCGGCTGGGAAGGAAACCCGGTCTGTTTTATCGGTGTTGGTTCTAACTTTTGAAGTCGCCACGGCGGCGAGAACGAGTTGTTCAGCGTTCTGCTGCTGGTCCGGAGGTACCACGACTATGATGTCGTCGCAGTAGCGGCGGTAGTAGCCGCCCATGGTGGTGACCCCGTCGTTCACGGTTTGATCGAAATCGAGCATGTAGAGGTTCGAGAGCAGAGCGCTGATCGGAGAGCCTTGGGGAATACCTTTGCCCGGATTTGGATTGGGGCGGAGTAGCCCATTCTTCCGAATTTCCTCGCGAAAGTCCGCCGGATGGCAGATCCGGCGGCGATTGTTAGCCTTGGGATTGTTGGGGCTGATTCCGAGTTTCTCAAAAGCCTCATTCCGGTTCACCCAGGAGAATCGGGTGAGGCTGCGGAAGACTGCGAAGTGGTCGGCGGGGAGTCGACTGACTTCGAGAAGCTTGATCCATTGTTCTTTTAGGAATTCGTGGTCCAATGTGTCGAAGAACTTCTCCAGGTCGAAGGCGAGGGCGACGCAGGGGCGGTGGGTGTCGATATAGCGGAAAACCTGGCCAGCGAAGTCGATGTTGGTTCCTCCGGTCGGGAGACTCCGGAAAGCCGTGACGACCTTTGTCAATCCACGGGCTTCGAGTTCGGCCTCATAGGCTGGAGAGAGCAGGTCTGCGTAGTGGGAATAGATGGCAGCGTCGCGGTGAGCCGCGATTTTGATCTCGCGGAGTTTTTCCTTCTTAACGATCTGACCGTCTTCGTTCCTGCTTATCTTTTTGATCACGGTCGTATAGCCGAGAAACGGATAGAATGAGTGCTGGGAAACCTTCCCCGGATCGCAGGCGAGTCGTTCGGCGGAGTCTCGTGACACCGGGAGGTCAAAGTGCAGGTAGGTTCGAGGTTTGAAGCGGAAGGGTGGTGAGGTCGTCATGACGGCCTCCTTTCGGAAAGCTCAACTGGGAGGAGGCTCCCCCGGAGGGGAGCTGGAATCAGGGTAGCAGCAGTCCGCAGTTCCCCCTCCCAGCTAATGCGAACGGCCGAGGCCGCCCATCGTCCCGGATTGCTCCGGTAGCTGTCTGTTAGCACAGTAATGTATACTGCTTGCATCACCATGATTCGGAAACTGAAAGTCCCTAGCCAGGTGCTGACGGTCATCGCCGCCGCGCTGGCCTTCCTTGCGGGAGGCGAGATCGGAGTTGACTTCGTCATGGGTTCCCTCGGTCCTGTTTCGTACCGAGGCGAAAGTAGTTTATAAAAAAGTGGAGAGTGCATGATTATGGATGGGCAGCACTATTGTTCCGAACGCAAATCCCGAATCAGCCATTCATGGCGGGAGCGCGCTTGCGAAATGAGCTCGGTGTAGGAAAGCACTTCGATTCCATCGCGCTCGTTTCTTGGATCAATCCCAGGGTCGCGTCCTTTGCCTATGATTAGGATCTCGATCTTTTGAAGTTGAGGCTGGAGGTCGTCCTTATATTCGAGAGCTTGGCGTTCGTGTTCCCGATTGATGAAGAGCGAGGGCCGCTTCAGTTCCACAATGAGATGACGACCGGTAAAAATTCCGGCAGCAAGCAGGTCGGGGCGTTTCGCGGCGCGGTCTCCTTGATACTCACCATCCAGATACTTCTCAACCACTGTCTTGATCGCTTCGTTGGAACTGATCAAGCGTCCGGCAAATTCAAAAATCCACATGTTCGATTCCAGAATTCGATGGATGGTATCCTCACGGGTGCTGTCATCGTTGATGAGCGTTTGGAGTTCCTCTAGCACAGCGATTCTGGCACGGGCCTGACGCCCAATGATCCCTGTGTCCACGAGCCCAAACTCGATGAGCGTTTCTGCCAAATCCCCAACATGGGAATCGCGGGCGCTGCTCAGTCTGTCGATGATCACCCAATATTCATCCTTGTCGAAGGTATCGAGAACGACACCGATGATAGCTTCGAATCTCTCTTCGTTCTCGTGAAAGAACATCTCAAAAACTCTCGCTAGACGGCGCCTGGCAAAGTCTCTCCTGAATGCTGGCAGTTTTTCGAGACGCTGGTTCAGCAATTTCTGGTAGCGCGCCTTGGCGGTGCTGACTTCGACGGTCCTAGCCTTTTCCAAATCTTTTCGGAGAAAGTCAGGAATGACGTCCGTCAATGCCACTGTGTCCAAGTTGCTTTCGATGAGACCTCCCCAGTCAGCGGTAACGAGGTTTTCATCATTCGATTCGATTTCAATTTCTCCGATACACCGCTCAATGAGCTTGCGCGGTAGGATCTCATCGTCCTCCAAACCAAAGAAATTCGCTTTCCCGCACGTTTTGCCGTTGATCCGAACAACTAGGCCCTTCTGTGGAAGTTTACGCTTACCCTCCGCGACCGTCACTCGCACAGTCGCTGTGCCGCCGGATGGAAGGGCTATCATGTGCTCAAATTTCTCCCCCGGAATATCGTTGTAGGTGAGCGCCAAGTCATTCACGTAGATCACGAATTTATCGGCTTTGCCGTATTCGCGGATCAAATGCTCACGTAGCTTATCAGCGTTTGGAAACTGCAATTGTTGGTGAAAGTCCCATAATCTAACGGTTGTGCCGTGAGCCTCTGCATCTGCGGGCTCGGTGGTGTGTGTGACAGGAAAGTTCTCAAAATCACCTTGGTGGGCCAGAATATCAGTCCGGCGGATCTTGATTGTTGACGTATTTCCACCTGCGGTGGTCTGGAGCTCCATGCTGTCAGCCAGCATGAGCCCTGCAAACTTGCCGATTCCCTTTCTACCTTTAACCTTCCTGCCAAACTTGGCTGTCTTTTCACCTTTTGATAAACGTCGATCCCTGGCGACCATGAAATATTCCTGACGCATTTCCCCGGTCTTCATGCCTGAGCCATTGTCAGAAATAACGATGGGGTCAGAGGTCATTGGAGCTGGGACGGTTATCCTGACTTCGGTGGAATCAGCATCCCAAGCGTTATCCACTAGTTCCTTCAAAGCGAGTTCTGTGGAGCTGTAACCTTCCCCGAGAATTTCGGCGATTCGTGGTGAGACTTGAAATGAAAGAACTTTATCGGACATGAGATTCAGAGTTCGCCCCGGAAGGCGCGTTGTTGGAGGGCTGAAAAGAGGGCTTCCGATTCGTCCACCGCGTTCGCCATTCGGATTCTTTTTGCGGCGACTCCAGCGTAAATCTTGGAAAATGAATCAAGTGGAGTTTCGTCTGGAATGATGACCGGGAAGGATCTCAGTTCGCGGGGTGAGATATGGGGAATGGTTGTTTCCGTTGGTTTGCAATGTCGGGAAAATGCTTCCGTCCCTAGTAGGCAAAAGAGGAAGTCATTGTTGATCGGTGAAATTGCCCGGATACGCGCTACCCGTTGAACTAGTAGTGAGGGAATATCCGCTTTCGTAATCATAGCCATCTTGAATCCAGATGAAATCCAGGGACGGTCCATAGCGATTGTGATGTCGCCTTTTATGAGGTGGTAGCGTTGAAGTTCTGGAGCTTGCCCGTCTAACCATTCTGCTCTATCGGACCAGTCGATGTGGTTGGGCATGACATTGGCGCCCCGGCAAAGGCGAATTCCAGTTCCCGCTTCTACATAGTCGGCACTCGTGAACGCGAATCCAGTGAGTATATCGGCTACTTTACCGAGTTCCTCTGTTTTCCATCCATTCGGATTGATGACCGGATCGCCGAACATGTTGAGGAAGACGGAACGGAGGAGTTCGTCGGTGAGGCGGAGGGCTTGCTGGCGTTTGCGGCGGATCGCGTCCGCCTTGTCTAGGATCGCCGCGATCCGCTTCTGCTCGTCCAAGGGAGGCAAAGGGATGTTCAATCCTTCAACCATTCCTTTGGTGACGTGCTTCAGGCCAACCCCTCCTTGAGCCTGTGATATGAGACTAAGGATCTGGGTATTGATGCAGAACTTCAGCCAATTTTTCGTCAGCTTGCTCTCGTTTAGCGTCATCTTAAAAATGTGCTGATTGAGCACGCCTTCAGGGCCTTTCCATATGTGTGCCCCAAACGAAGTCCCTGGGGTCCCCGCCCAAGCAAGGAGGAGATCTCCGGCTGTTACGTGAACTTGCTTCAGCAATGTTCCTGGCCAGTAGTTAAATGGTTTGGAAGGGTCATTTAGGTTCTGAATACGAATGATTGGGTATCCGCTTTCAGACCAATCATTGGCGTTGTAAGCCTTTCCGTTTCGGAGATCGCAGAGCTCTCCTAGTGTTGTGGACGACCAATTCACTTAATCATACCCTCCAGTTCGTCGATGTCCTTGAGGATGTCGTTTTCCAGCGTCCGCATGCGCTTGAGGATTGCCTGCGGTTTGTCGTAGGTGGCTTCGACGTGTTTGGTCTCCTTGTAGCGGTTGAGGGAGAGATCGTATTTATTCGTCCGGACATCGGAGATGGGGATGAAGAAGTGTTTCGCGGAGCGGTCGCTTTCCTTCTTAGGGTTGCGCTTGGTCCAGCGGGCGACGAGGTCGGGGAGGTCGTTCTTGTCGGGCTGGGGCGTGCGTTTGTCATCGAGGCTGAAGCCGTCTGCTTGGACGTTGTAGAACCACACTTCGTCGGTGCGGCCGCCTTTGGTGAAGACGAGGATGGCGGTGGAGACACCGGCGTAGGGTTTGAAGACCCCGGCTGGCAGGGAGATGACGGCTTCGAGTTGGTTGTCATCGACGAGGAGTTTTCTCACGCCCAGGTGGGCCTGAGAGGAACCGAAGAGGACGCCATCGGGAACGATGACGGCGGCGCGGCCGCCTTGGCTGAGCATGCGCAGGATGAGGACGATGAAGAGCAGTTCGCTCTTCTTGGTCTTCACCTTGCTCTTGAGGGCGGGATCGATGTTGTCGAGATCAAGCGTGCCTTTGAAGGGTGGGTTGGCGAGGATGACGTCGAAGCGGTCGTGCGAGTCTCTGGGGAATTTCTCGGAGAAGTTCGAGCCGAGGGTGTCCTGGTAGGAGATGGCGGGGTGCTCGATGCCGTGGAGCAGCAGGTTCATGGCGGCGATGCGCAGCATGGTGCTATCGAAATCGAAGCCGTGGGCGAAGTCGCCCTGGAGGTGCTCGCGGTAGGGTTCGAGCAGGTCGCCGGGGTAGTGCTTGTTTCCTTCCTCATCGGTCTCGACGAGGGACGGGGTGGAGTATTTTTCCTTCAGATACTCCATGGTGCCGATGAGAAATCCGGCGGTGCCGCAAGCGGGATCGCAGACGGTTTCGGTGGGCTTGGGGTCGAGGATGTCGATCATCGCCCGGATGACGTGGCGCGGGGTACGGAACTGTCCGGCGATGCCTGCGGTGGAGAGCTTGCCGAGGAGGTATTCGTAGAGATCGCCCTTGGTATCGCCCTTGGTGAGCGGGAGTTCCTCGATGGCATTGACGGCGCGAACGAGCAGGTTTCCCGAGGGGATGAGGCAGTTGGCATCTTTGAGGAATGCGCCGAGCGCGCTGTGCTGCTGGATCTCCGTGCGGAGGAACGGGAATAGTTCGTCGCGGACGAGCTTGAGCATGTCATCGCCACCGAGCTGACGTAGCTGGGACCAGCGGAGGTGCTGCTTGGACGCAGGGAAGACGCGTTTGAAGTCGGACTTCAATCGGGCGGCGCGCTTTTCCTCCCGAGATTCGGAGAGGTCGAGCAATCGAGCGAACATGAGGTAGGAGATCTGCTCGATGACGGTGATCGGATTGGTGATCCCGCCGGAGTGAAAGTCGAGCCAGAGGGCGTCGATCTTGGATTTGAGATTAGAGGTGATGGTCATGGAAAGGAGAGGGGACGTGATCAGTCAGCAGTGATTAGTGGAAAAGAAGTGTTCAGTTTTTCAGCAACAGACGTAGCTCCTCGATGGTGCGTGCGGGAATGGAGCGGTGGTGAAGCATGGCGTGGCAGTTGGGGCAGTCAGGGCGGAGCTCTTCGATGGGGTCGATTTCGTATTCCCGGCCGATGCTTGAGATTTCTTTAAGGTGGTGGACGTGAATGAAGCCTTCGCCGATTTCACCAAAGGTCTTCCCGAAGTCGAAGGAACAGACGGAGCAAGTAGTACCGTGGTGTGCAATGCACAGGGCGCGGGCTTTCGGGTTCCGCTCGTAGATGTTCACCAAGACTTGGCGGATTGTTCCTTCGAGTTGGGTGGAGGACGAGGGAATCTCCTCGGGAGAGGCGAAGAAGCCCGACTGCGCGGGAAGTAAGGCTTCGTGTTTGGTGAGGATTTCGCGATGGGAGGCGAGTTTGTCGCCCTTGAGGCCGATATAGTATTCGAGATGCTGACGGAAAGCGGAAACCGCTTTGGCATGTCCTTGCTCGCCGAAGTCCCGGCGGATCCAAGTAAGGAATTCGTCGGTGTTTGCGGTGCTCATGGCACGGGTGTAACGCTTCCCTTGGAGCATGTAGCGGAGGATGTAGATGAAGTCGCTTGCGCTGTTGCGATTCACCCCGGTCGCAGCCATTTCGTCCTTGGCATCCTTGGGACGGATCTGGCCTCGATAGACCTTGAGGCCAAGGTCGTAGGCCTTCTTCCAGTGATGGGATTCGATCTTCATCGGGTAGTGAAGGTGCGTCAGTTCTCGATAGGGAGGGTACCGTAGTAGTCCCAGGCGACTTGGAGAGGCAATTCGGTGCGTGGAAGTTTCGTGTGAAGCGGAGCAATTCCCCTGTGCTCCGTCTCAATTTTCTGCGACAAAGCACTCTCCCCCAACTGCTTCCCGAGCTCTGCTACGGAGAGCTCCTTTTCGACCTCGTGGAAAAGATACTTTTGGAGCATGCCGATAGCGTGGCGCGCCTTTTCTTCCTGCAGTGCCTCGAATTGTATATTATGCAGGTCGGCCTTTTGAACCACGATCTTCTCACCAATTCCATACTTCGCACGCCAGCTATTCGCACGAGCCTCGACCCTTTCGTCCAAGACGATGAGGTAGCCTACAGCCTCTTCACCAATTTCCTCGAAGTCTCGAATTGCCGAGACGAGACGAAGGAAGTCGAGTTCCAACTTTGGAGCGTTTGCGCCTCTGAGGTCGAGGCAGGACTTGGCCATGCCGAGAACGTGAAGTTGCCGACGCCGTATCGTTGGCGCTATCGTTCCGGCAGAGCTCGCCAAGGAGGCCATTAGATCGTGGGCATTCCGGTGTAGATAGTCGGACCAGCGATCGGTGGCGAAGTAGCTTCCGCAGTGCTTGATGAAATGAAGGGGTACATGCCGACCGTCAACAGTTAAGCTGGCCGTTCGGGCATACGCAGATCCGACCTTTTCCGCCCACTTGATGGCGACATGGTCATGGCCATAGCGGGACATGAAGCCGTTGAAGTGGTTGGATGCCTCGACACCGATGAATAGAACGTGATCAGGTTTCAGAATCTCCACGACTTTCAGAAAGGGTTCCCATCCTTTCCAGAAGTCTTCCCATGTCGGGCGTTCGGGACCACCATCGCGATACCACATGGGGCGTTGAACGATATTGTAGAAGGCTACCTCGTGCCAGAATGCCTCGCGATCCACCGGGCTGTAGAAAAGTTGGTGCATCGTCGAAAAAGTGCGATTCGGCCAATGGCATTCGATCAAGCCTTCGGTTACGACCGCCCGAGTGAATGTCTTGTCGGCCATGGCTCCTGCCATCCATGAGGGAATCTTTTCTGGATCCTGTTCGTTCGTGTAGTGGGATTCGGCGACGATCAGCACCTTCCGACCAGTAGGTAAATTGGCGTAATTCTTCCCAACCCAAGGGACCCAGGTAAGGCCGGGAGTGTCGGCCAGTTGCTGATCGAAAGGGCTAGAGGTGTATGAATCCGAGTAGGACATGGGGGAATGGTAGGAAAAGAGCCCTTTGGCGGTCAGGCGGCGGTCTCGTTGAGATGCTGTAGCAGATCGAGCAGGGCGTCGACTTGGGCGGAGTCGGTGAACACACCGTCGATGCCAGCGGTGTGAAGAGTGGTGAACGGAGACTCCCAGAGCTTCTCCAACTCGATAGCTCCGTAGGTGGAGACGTGGGTCTTGAGCAGTTCGAGGAAGCGGATCTGGTTGGAGTTCAGGCTGGGGTATTGTTGAACGAAGAGCTTGAGGTGCGCGTCCACTTTGGTCGCGTCCATTCCGACGATGCGGCGGATGGCGAGTGCTAGGCTTTTCGACTTGTTCGGATAGTGCTCCAAAAGATCTGCGAGGTGCAGATCGGGATCTTGAAGGAGCACGTCGGAAACGAGCTCTTCCAGGTCTGATTCTGCTACCGGTTCACCGGATCGGATTTTTTTGAGGGCTGCGCTTTGCTCGAAAAGGCCCTTTAGGACTGTCTCCACCCGGCTGCGGTAAGCAGCGAGGTCCATGCCGGCGAGCTTTACCTTGTGAGGAGTGACTTTGTATTCAGCCTCGTCTTCCGCGACGTTGAGAAACAACGGTTTGGCCCGTTCACCGCCAGAGGTCTTGCGATAGCGCATGATGCCTCGGAGTTCCTGGCGCAAGGACTCGAGATCGGTTGTGGAGGCGTTTTGGTAGAAAGCGGTCTGTTTGGCTTTCTGGATGATCGTGAGTTTCTCCTGAACCGGTTTTAAGTTGATCGGCAGACTGCTGACCTGATCGATGATCTCGCACCGCAAGTTCTCTGCCTCAGAGGATTTTGAGAGGCGTGCTGAAATCAGGCGGGTGACCAGGAGGTCGAAACGCAGCGCGGGTTCCTTGCCTCGGACATCCCGCCACTGCATCAGCGGCAAGAGGGTACCACGAAGTGTGGCGACCGTGGGTGTGGCAAAGGCATCGAGCACACCGTCCTTCTGCATGCCGCGGATGTCCTTCCACTTTTCCTTGATGGAAAGGCATTCATCGGGAAGGGCAGCAATGTCGGCGGCAAGGAGTTGGGTGGCGAGTTGAAGCGCCGAGAGATCCTGGGCTTGGAGCGCAGCTTCGCCGAGAATGATGCGGGCCTCGAATACTTGCTCTGTTAGGGATTTTGAGCGCGTGGGCTCGGCCTCTTTGGTGAGTTCGTCGAAGTATTCAAAGTTTCCCCAATGATCGAAGATGCGGAACTCGGTTTTGTCGTTGCCGGGGCCAAAGAGATCCTCACAGAGGCGGGTACCGCGGCCTATCATCTGCCAAAACTTGGCATAAGATTTGACGGGTTTGGCGAAAACGAGATTAACCAGAGACGGGATGTCGATGCCGGTATCGAGCATGTCGACGGAGACGGCGAGGGTGAGGTTCTTGCTGCCGTCAGTGGATTTGAAATCGTCGATGAGCTGCTCGGCGCGGGGTTCGTAGTTGTCGATCCGGACGCAGAAGTCACCGCCGTACTGGGGATAGAGTTCGTCGAAAATCTCGACCAATAGTTTCGCGTGGTTGTGGTTTCGGGCAAAAATGATCGATTTCCCAAGGCGGGTGCCGTCGGCATTGTGAATACCGCTCTCCATCAAATTGCGGATAATCGCTTTGTCGGTCCCGCGATTGAAGACCTGGCGGCTCACCTGCTCCTTGTCGTAGTCAACGGCCTCCGAATCCTCTACCTGTTCGTCGAGTCGCTCCTGCTGTTCTTTGCTGAGGCTTTTGTATTTAATGCCGTCGCGAAGAAATTTGGTTGTGTGTTTGATGACCTTGAACGGGCAAAGATATGGAGGCACGTGTGCGATTGCTTCTTCGTAGGTGAAGTTCGAGGTCGGATCCTCGTTTTCGCAGTCGAAAAGTAAGTAGGTATTTCGCTGGATGAACTTCACCGGGGTGGCGGTGAGTCCGACCTGATAAGCATCGAACCAGCGGAAGATGTCCCGGTAGCGGTTGTAGATGCTGCGGTGGCTCTCATCGGCAATGATCAGATCGAAGAAACCGGGATCGAAATCCTGGTAGCACTTTATCATCGCTGGATAGGTGGAGAGGTAGATACGCTTGGTGCGATCCTTCGACGTGGCGCGACTGACGAGGATTCGCGGTTCGGATGGGAGAAAATCGTCGAAGGCATCGCCCGCTTGTTTGCGCAGCTCGCGGCGGTCGCAAAGGAACAGGATTCGCTTTGCCCATTTCGCCCGCCCCATCAATTCACACAGCGCGATGGCGACGCGAGTTTTGCCAGTACCGGTAGCCTGAATGACCAGAGCCCGGCGGCGGCGTTTGTCGAAGGTTTCGGCAACTCGCTTGATCGTCTCGATCTGATAGAGTCGATCAGTGATGGCTTCCTTGGGGTTAAGAGCGCCGAGAACGGGCTCACGGTGCTTTGACCGGAAGTGAGCATATTCCAGGCTGTCCTTGGAATAGATGCCGAAGAGACTGCGCGGCGGCTCGGTCTTGGCGT
>Ga0157373_10000811_pt1 | contig 24182 bp, 30 predicted proteins | sample C65metaG_FD_113460 | JGI IMG/M metagenome (GOLD analysis project Ga0157373, IMG submission 113460) | Corn rhizosphere microbial communities from Kellogg Biological Station, Michigan, USA - C6-5 metaG | ecosystem: Host-associated > Plants > Roots > Rhizosphere > Soil | place: USA: Michigan... | reverse complement strand
TCTAGTGCCGGCGCGGCGGGCATGTCGACGACCTCGGCAGGCGTGTCGAGCAGTTCGAACATCGCCTCCATGTCGATCAGGCCCTGACGGATGGACCGATACACCCATCCGAGCATGTCGAGCGGGCGGAAGAGCTGCATCAGCAACCCGTTGATCCACACGACGTCTCCCGACGTGAAACGGCCGTGGCTCCAGCCGAGGACGGTGAACACCATCGCGCCGGCCATCATCAGGTTGGTGATGAAGGACTGGCCGATGTTGAGCCACGCGAGCGAGACCTCGTTGCGGACCGTCGCCCGGGCGAACTGGCCGACAGCCTGGTCGTAGCGGCGAGCCTCGCGCTCCTCCGCGCTGAAATATTTGACGGTCTCGTAGTTGAGCAGGGAATCGACCGCTCGCCCGATCGCGCGATTGTCGACTTCGTTCATCTCGCGCTGGAGGTTCGCGCGCCACTCGGTCACTCGCCGGGTGAAGCTGATGTAGACGACGACCATCGCCAGGGTCGCGGCCACCAGCCCCGCGCCGAACTTGATGAAGAAGATGACGCAGGTGGCGGTCAGCTCGATCAAGGTCGGGCCAATGTTGAACAGCAGGAAATAGAGCATCATGTCGATGCTCTTCGTCCCGCGCTCGACGACCTTGGTCAGCGACCCGGTCCGCCGTTCCAGATGGAATCGCAGCGACAGCGAATGAATGTGGCGGAACACCTGCCCGGCGAGCCGCCGAGCGGCGTCCTGCCCGACTTTCTCGAAGACCGCATTTCGCAGGTTGTCCGAAAGGACTCCCGCGAACCGGGCGGCGGCATAAGCGAGCACCAGTGCAGCGACGATTTCGAAAGCGTCGGCGGTCCCCCGCCCCGACATGCGGTCGATGACCGCCTTGTAGGCGAAGGGCATCGCGAGGACCGCTGCCTTGCCGGCGAGGACCAGGACGACCGCGACGACGACCCGGGCCTTCAGCTCGGTCTCGCCTTTCGGCCAGAGCATTGGCAGGAATCGAATCAGCGGAGCGAAGGTACCGCGTTCCGCCTTCTTCGAATTTGCCGCTGCCGCCATCGCCTGTAGGTAGGGGCCGCCGTCGCGGCGGGCAAACGCGAGCCGCCGCATTTGCACCGAAAGATTTGGAACCGCAGATTTTTTGAGCGGTTTTCGAATTAAACGCAACGACGGGTAAATCATCATGGAAGCGGGCTATTTTCTCATCGCGATCCTCGGGTGCGCCGACGGCTCGACCCAGTGCACGCCGGTGATGACAGTGCCGACCCGCTATGAAAGCGAAGCGGCCTGCGCCGCCGCGGCTCCCGCTACGCTGATGAAGCATACCAACTTCGACTTCCCGAGCCTCCTTGCCGAATGCCGGCCCGAAAAGCCGCGGGCCTCCGCGGACAGAGACCAGAAGCTCCGCGGAAGCGACACGCGGAGAGGCTGACATGGCCGACGAAACCGACGTCCTCATCCCAAGGCATGAGGAGGCGAAGGACGACCTTCCCGGGAGCGAAGCGAGGCTCGATCCGAAGCCCGAGTGGCATCCGCGCTATCCGGGTTCCGGACGGCTGAAAGACAAGGTCGCGCTCGTCACCGGAGCCGACAGCGGCATCGGCCGGGCCGTGGCGGCGCTGTTCGCGCGCGAAGGCGCGGACGTCGCGATCGCCTATCTCTGCGAAGATGAGGATGCGAAGAAAACGAAGGAGATCGTCGAAAGCGAAGGGCGAAAGGCGATCCTTCTCCGCGGCGACATCGGCAGCAAGGACTATTGCGACGAAGCCGTCCGGAAGACCGTCGATGAGCTCGGAGGGCTCGACATCCTCGTCAACAATGCCGGCGAGCAGCATTGGGACAAGGACATCACCGACATCAGCGAGGACCAGCTTCGCCGGACGTTCCAGACCAACATCTTCGGCATGTTCTTCCTGACCCAGGCGGCGCGGCCGCACCTCAAGAAGGGCTCGGCGATTGTCAACTGCACGTCGGTGACGATGTACAAGGGCTCGCCGATCCTTCTCGACTACAGCTCGACGAAAGGCGCGATCACCGCCTTCACGCGATCGCTCGCGAAGAATCTCGCCGAGGAGGGAATCCGGGTGAATGCCGTTGCGCCCGGACCGATCTGGACTCCTCTCAACCCCTCGGGCGGCCAGCCGAAGGAAAAGATTCCGGAGTTCGGCAAGGACACTCCGATGGGCCGCCCCGGCCAGCCCAACGAGGTCGCGCCCTCCTTCTTGTTCCTCGCTTGCGAGGACGCCAGCTATATGACCGGGCAGGTCCTTCACCCGGACGGCGGAGACTCCACCTCCAGCTAGTTGACGCTCGCCCGCCGGCCCGCCGATAGCGGGCGCGATGACATCGTCGGCCGGATTGAAAGAAGCACTCGACGCGTTCCGGCGCGGCGACCTCGATCAGGCGCGCGCGCTTGCGCAAGTGGCAAACGAAGCACGCACCTCGCCACAGGTTCAGCATCTTCTTGGCCTCATCGAATGTCGAAGCGGTCGCCTCGCCGCGGGAATCGACTGGCTTCGCAAGTCCAGCGAGGCCGAGCCGGGCAACATCGGATACCGGGTCATGCTGGCAAGGGCGCTGGTCGATGACGGACGCGCCGCAGAGGCGCTCGACGCGGCTCCGCCCCCCGAGGGGACCACGCCGCCCGAGCTTGCTCTATGGAATGTCAGGGCGGAGGCCGCGGAAGCCGCGGGTCGCGAGGATATCGTGCTTCAGGCCCTCGCCCGGCTGTGCTCGGCGGGGATCGGCGACTGGCGCATCTGGCGCGACTATGCCGAAGCGCTGGCCGCCGGGGAGCGATGGGCCGAAGCCAGCCGAGCCTCCGAGCAGGCCGTCCGGCTGAACCCCCAAGAGGTCGATCTGCGGCGAAGCCTGGCGAAGGCGCTGGCGCGCGCCGGGAAACACAACGAGAGCGCTGACGAGCTTCGCCGGTGGGTGGAGGCATCGCCGCCCGACGCGTTCAACCGGGTCGTGGTGGCGCGGCTGCTCGCCAACCTCGGCCGCAGGGACGAAGCCTATGCGCAGTTGAACGAGGCGGCGCGCGTGGCGACAGGGAAAGACTGGAGCGGGAACTCGCAGGGACTCCTCGATATCGCCGCCGCGTCCGGCAGGATCGACATCGACCTTCTGCGCGAAATTGGGGCGGTGCTCGAGCGGATGAGCCGGATGGAAATGCTGGGCGAACTGTTCGACGCCGCGGAAGCACGAGGAATCGAGCGCGAACGGCTCGGCTATCCAGCCGCCGCGGTCGCGCTTCGAGCCGGCGACGCCGCGGAGGCCAGGCGCCTTCTGTCGGCCGAGAGCCCGGGGGTCGATCCGCTTCGCTGGCACTGGATGATGGCGAGGATCGCCGACTCGCTCGGCGAAAGCGAAACTGCCTTTGCGGAAGCCGAGGCGATGAACCGGTCGGTCGAAGGCTATAATCAGTGGCGCCGCACTGCCCAGAGCCAATTGCAATGGGTGCGCGGCCTGTCCGAGACGATGACCGTGGATTGGGCTGCGAAGCTGAATCGCCTTTCGGGGAGCGAGCGTCAGGCCCCGGTGTCGCTCGTCGGCTTTCCCCGGTCGGGCACGACGCTTCTCGACACCTTCCTCATGGGGCACCCTGACGTGACGGTGCTCGAGGAGATCGAGTTCCTCGATCCCGTCGAGCGGATCCTCGGAAAAATCCCGGACCTGCCGGAACGGTCGGCGGCGGAGCTCGCGGAGGCGCGCTCGGCCTATCTCGACGAAATGGCCAAGCATCTGCCGGCGGATGCCGGACGCGTTGTCGTCGACAAGCTCCCACTCAAGCTCCTCGCGGTGCCCTATCTCCACGCGATGTTCCCGGACCTCCGCATCGTCTTCGCTCAGCGCCATCCGTGCGATTGCGTGCTGAGCGGCTACATGCAGGCTTTCGCGCTCAATAATGCGATGGCCTGCTTTCTCGATATTCGGGATGCGGCCAATTATTACGACGCGGTGCTGACCTTCTGGACTCGGGCCTGCGATGCGTTCGGGCTGAATTTTCGGACCGTCGCTTACGAAGATGTCGTCAGCGACCCCGAAGGCGCGCTTCGTCCGGTCATCGATTTCATTGGGCTCGACTGGCAAGCCGGATTGCTCGACCACCGCGCCACGGCGAAAGCGAGGGGAGCGATTAGCACGCCGAGCTTCGACCAGGTGGTTCAGCCGATCAGCGGCAAGGCCGTCGGCCGCTGGCGGAATTATCGCGAGCAGCTCGAGCCGGTGCTGCCAATCCTCATGCCCTGGGCGGAACGGCTGGGCTACGGCGATTAGGTTGGCGGATTTTCCCAACCGCTGGCGAGACGCGCCGCAAAATTCGACATGGCAAATATACTCGGTACTGATTTCATTAGAGAAATCTCAATTGGCACACTCCCTGCATTGATGTCTCCGTGGCCCAATGGTGGGCCAGACGAATCAAAAGGGATGAAAAGACAATGTTCGCCACTTTCTCTGCCAGCCGCGAGACCGCAACCGCCCTCGCAGCCGCCTTCATCACCGCGATGCTGTGCGTCAGCAGCGCAACCTCGCTGATCGCCTGAACGGAGGTTCGACAGTGAACAATCGTTTCCTGATCAACCGGCGCGACGCCAAGATCATGGGCGTCGCCGCCGGGATCGCCGACTTTACCGGAGTCGACCCACTGATCATCCGCCTCGCGTTGGTCGCGGCGCTCCTGCTCACCGGCCCGGTCGTCCTCGTGCTTTACCTCGTAACCGGATGGCTGGCCGCCGAGCGCTAGAGCCGAGCGGCCGCCATCCGCTATGGAAGGCCGATGAGTCCCGTTTCCGATCCATTCGACCTCCAACGCTTCGTCGACGCGCAGGACGGCGTGTTCGAGCAGGCCCTCGCCGAGCTGAAGGCCGGCGCCAAGCAAGGCCACTGGATGTGGTTCATCTTCCCCCAGTTCGCGGGCCTTGGCCAAAGCGCCACCAGCCGCCATTTCGCGATCGGTTCGCTGAATGAAGCCCAAGCCTATCTGCACCATCCGATTCTCGGCCCGCGGCTGATGGAATCGGCCGAGGCGATCCTCGCCTGGGCCGGCAAGCGCGACGCCGTTTCGATCCTCGGGGAAATCGATTCCATGAAGCTCCGATCGAGCCTGACACTGTTCACTTCGATTTCGGACGATCCGCGGTTCGAGGCCGCGCTCGACGCGTTCTTCGAAGGGACGCATGACGAAGCGACGCTTGCGCTCCTGCGTCGGCGGGGCGGCATCTAGCGGGTCCAGCGCTGCTCCGCGCATCCGCGCCGCTGCTCGCCTTTCGCTGTCAGGGTCACGGCAATCGGATAGCTTTTGTCCGACATTCCGTCCGAGCAGCCGTCCTGCGGCGTGGTCGCCATCACGAACTCCTGTCCTTCGAGCGCGCCGGTCCAGGTGCCGGTCGTCGCCGTGCCCTCGAACCGTGTCCACACCCTGGTCCCCTTCTGGTCCTCGGGCGTCGAATAGGTGACGCAGCGGCCCTCCACTTCCACTGCCCAGAAGGGTTCGGTGCCAATTGCATGGAGCTCATTCGGGGGGACGAGTTTCCCCTCCTGGACAAGGCAAGCGCTGACCGGTTCCGCCGCCACCGCGCGTGGCTCCATTTCGGGTGCCGCACTGTTCGCTTGCGCGGATTCATCGGTCACAGAATTGTGAACAACTCTGGCCTCGTCAGCGCCGCCGCTGCAGCCCGCCAGCATGGCGGCAAGGACGATCAACCTTCGCACAGTCACCTCATCTGCTGAACCGGTGGCGGGCCGGCCGGTTCTTCACTATCGGCACCAGTCGAGAAAGGGGAATGTCGCACTATGGCCATCCGATCCAGTCCGATCAGCGCCGCGGCCCTCGGCGCGGTCGCGATGCTTGCGTTGATCCTCGTCATCGTCGCAGTCGTGGTCCTCGGCGGACTCTATCCCGTGGCGGCGTCGAAAAGCGATCCGCCGGGCGTCGGCTGGCTGCTCGAAGAGTCGATGGAGCACGGCGTCAAGGCGAGCGCGAAAGGGCTCACGGCGCCGAAGCTGTCGCAAGCCGACGTCCTCGAGGGCGGTTCGCACTTCAAGGGCATGTGCCAGGCCTGTCACGGTGGGCCCGGCGCCGAGCCCGCCGAGTTTGCGTCGGGCATGAACCCGAAACCGCCGAACCTTGCCGAGGCGGGCGCCGATTGGAGCGTTCCCGAGATTTTCTGGATCGCGAGGAACGGCATCAGGATGAGCGCGATGCCTGCCTTCGGCAAAACCGACGAGGACGAGGAGCTTTGGAAAGTCGCCGCCTTCGTCAAGCAGCTGCCCAAGGTAAGCGCGGCCCAATATGCCTCGCTCCCCAACGCCCATGAGGATGGCGAAGAGGGCGAGCATCGCCACAAGAGTGGCGACAATCACGAACACAGCCATTAAACAGCGAGCCGACCGTGGGGCTGCGGCACGCAACGGATCAGAGGAGTAAGTGATGCGCAACCTGCTGATTGGCCTCGCTCTCGCGTCGATATCGATCCCGGCCTGGAGTGCGCTTCCGGTCGGAAGAAAGGCGCCCGATTTCACGACCACCGGGGCGCTCGCCGGCAAGCCGTTCAAGCTGCACCTGAAGGAACAGCTGAAGCACGGCCCGGTCGTGCTCTATTTCTTCCCCAAGGCGTTCACCAAGGGATGCACGATGGAGGCACATGCCTTCAGCGAGGCAACCGGCGAGTTCAAGAAGCTCGGCGCGCGGGTGATCGGAATGTCCCGCGACGACCTTCCGACGCTTGAGAAATTCTCGGTCGAGGAATGCCGCAACGCCTTCCCGGTTGCTACGGCAACCGAGCCGACAGCGAAGGCGTATGACGTCGCCTGGGCGGAGCATCCGGACCTGACCAAGCGCGTTTCCTACGTGATCGCACCCAACGGCAAGATCGTCATGGTCCACGACGACCTGGACTTCAGCCAGCACGTCGAAAAGACGCTCGCCGCGGTAAAGGCATTGAAGGCTGAATAGCCTCGATACGGCTTAGCGCGTCGCGACCTTGTCCTTCGGGGGCGCGGGCTTTGCCGCATCCCTGGTCGGCTTGCCCGGCGTCCGCACGTCGCGAAGCGAAGCGATCACCGACCCGTCGCGCTTGTAGATGTCCGGATAGTCGATGATCCGGCCGTCAACTGTCGCCGCGGACGACATGTAGACGATGTAGACCGGAAGCGGTTCCGGGAAGTTGGCTTCCACCGACTTTCCGCTAGCGATCGTCTCGTCGACCCTTTCCTTCGTCCACGTTTCGGCGGGCTTGCCGGACTCATCGACGGCCGCGGCGTTCTGCGCGCCCTCCGTGAGCAGGATCTTCGCCAGGTTCATGATGTGCTCGGTGCGGATGCAGCCATGGCTGTAAGCGCGAACCTTGCTGTTGAAGCGGCTCTTGGCGTTGGTGTCGTGAAGATAGATCGCCTTCGAGTTCGGCATCACGAACTTGATCCGGCCGAGTGCATTGGTCGGCCCCGGCGGTTGCCGCCAGCGCTGCACCTTCCCGTCGTCGCCCTTGACCGCGACATAGCCTCGCTTGCCGGCGACCTCGTGAGCTATGCTCTTGGGCACCTCCCACCACGGATTGAGGATCACTCCAGTCGCCATCGCCGAAAGCTGCGGAGTGGGGGTCGAGATCTTCCCGGCAACGGCATGGTGCCGGGAAATGGTCTCGCCCTTCTCGACCAGCGCGGCCGTGTAGGCGGGGACGTTGACGATGATATAGCGCTCGCCGAGGTTCTGCGGCAGCCAGCGCCAGCGGTCCATGTTCAGCCGGATCCGCCCCCGCTTTTCCTTTTCGTCGGCTGGAGTGACTTCCAGCGCGTGCTTGAGCGCCGCATATTGCGGATGGACGGGTGACAGGCCGTCCAAAGTCTCCTTGACCTGATGACTCATCAACGCCCAACGCAGGAGCTGGTCCTGGCGCCCGCCGTCCAGGTCGGGATCCTTGATCCACCAGTCAATGCGGTCCTTGCCGCGAACGTGGCCAAGCGCGAGGTCCGCCGACAGGCGGTTGAAACGGTCGGTGGCAGCCTCGCTGACGGCCATAGGGTCGCCGCCGTTGAGCGCGGCCGCCAGGCCATTCGGATCGTAATCCGCCGGATCGAGCCCTTCCTTGTCGATGGAGCTTATATAGACCAGCAGCGCCTGGACATCCGGGATGCTCCACAAGTGCGGCGGCAGCGGCTGAGGCTGGGCCGCCGGCGGAAGCTGCTGTTGCGGCGAAGCTGGAAGCGGCCGCTGCTGCACCTGGACCGGAATTGCCGGCCCAAGCTGCCTCGCCGGAGCTCGTTGCGCCTGCGCGACGAAGGGAATCGCCGAGGCAGCGCAGAAAAGTGCGAATGCTTTGAATCGGTCAGGGAATCTCACGATTACTCTCGCTATTCGGCTCGTGGCCGAGCCCACACGTCTTGCCCGAATCCATCAATACACGGGCTGAATGTGGCGGGCCAGTGGTGGAAAGCCACACTCTGGATGTAACATTCTGGATAAGAACCAATCTTTAAGCCATTGTCGCTAGCAGCGACTGCTTCAAGTGGTGGGGGAGCCATGGCGAGCAAGTATCTCGACGGCTCGATGGTGCCGCGTACCGAGACGCGTCACGTCGACGAGCGAACCGAACCGCGCCCGAACGCGCAATCCCAGACCGCGGTGCTCGAGTTCCGCGGCCGAAAGCATGTCGTACGCCTTGTGAATCTCTCGCGGGGCGGCGCGATGCTCATCTTCTCCTTGATCCCGCACATCGGCGAGACGATAAGCGTTCAGCTGATCGGCCGCAGGCCGATTTCGGCGAGTGTCTGCTGGGTCAGGGACGGCAAGATCGGCATCAGCTTTGCGGCCCCTGTGGAGTAAGGCGCGTGGAGATGAGCTTTGCCATGATCAAGGCGCGCATTGCCGAGGCCCCCGATCCCAGCGATCGACGACGGATGCCGCGCGTTTCTGTCGAACTCGACGTGAAAATGCGCGAACTCGGCGAAAATGGCGTCGAGGCGCGAGTTCTCAACATCTCATCGTCCGGCTTCATGGCGGAGTCCGAGGGCCGGTTCGAGGTCGGCTCGCGAATCTGGCTGATGCTGCCCGGCCGCGAGCGCGCCAATGCGGTCGTCAAATGGACTGCCGGCGACCGGATCGGCGCCGAGTTCGCGGAGCCCGTCTCGCTCGACGACGTCATCTAATACGCTGGAATCGTTAGCGACTTCATACTTAACGAAAAGTTTCCCGATGTCCTGATTCGGGGCGCGGATGCAACCGGCGAAGCTTTCGCTCGTTCACCCGACCCGAAAGGAACGTCACATGGCTGCCTTCACAGGCCAGAACGATACGACCTACCAGCCGACCCTTCGCGGCTATCACGCGGTGTATCGGGAGCACGAGGTGAACCACTGCCCCGGCTGCGGCCGCACGCAATGGATCATCGGCCGGGTGTCCGCCGAATGCGCATTCTGCGCGACTGCGCTGCCGCTTGCCGAGGCGAGCATGCGGTCGCACGGGCGGCCGGTGATAATCCTGCACAAGAAGGCCGAGCATCACGCCTGGGCGGCGTAACCCATCACCCGGCCGGAGAGGGGCGAACCGGTACCGGCGCGTTGCATAGATCGACACCGCAGGCCGGTCGGATGAAAAAATCGTCCTTCCGGTTGGCCCGGGCGTGAACGTAATCGGCGAAAGCCGGGCTGTCCGTATCGAGATACTGAAACGACGGCCGCTCCGCCTCGGGCATCTCGCTCGCCAAGCGAACGCTCGCGATCGGCACGTCCTGCGAGCGCTCCTTGTAGAAGCCGAGCGCCTCCGTCCCGCGCGGCAGCGTCGTCATAGCCTCGATGCCGCTGATCACCCTGCCGACCACGGCGATATTGCGGTCCAGGTGCCTCGGCGCATGGCCGATCACCGCATAGAGCTCGCCGCCCGTTCCCGTATCGGGGGCGAGGTCGCGGCCGACGCCGACATAGCCATAGCAATGGACCAAGTTCGCCGTCGCAGTCTGCGGATCGTAGCCGATCGGCCAGCCTAGGGCGTAGCCGGCCTTCGGCGCATAAGCGTCGGGATAGCCGAGCGGGTGGACCGTAAGCCCCTCAAGCGGCCGCGCATATTCGGCGGGAGGCTTGGCGACGACCGCGGCGGGGAGCGGATCTTCGCTTTCGTTCTTGCCCCACTGCACGACATAATTGTCCTGAACCCGGTAGATCGCGGCCTTGTCCCACCAGTGGGCAGCGGCGAGCGCGCGGATGTTCGCGACGTGCACGGGAGCGAAATCGGGCGCGAGCTGGATCACCACCCGTCCACCGCTCTTGAGGTCCATCACCAGCAGGTCGCCGGACGGAATCGCCTTCCAGGCGCTCGCCGGAGCGGCCGCGACGATCTCGCTCGGCATTGTCGGCTTGGGCGGCGGCGCGGCTGCAAGGAGAGCGAGGACCGGAAGGAGCAAGAGCGGGCGCATAATCACTCCACTTTGTGAACTGCAGTGACTATCGGGCGGGAATGCACATTGCCAGCCTGATGCTGCTCGGCTCCGGCGAGCTGGGCCGCGAATTCACAATCGCGGCGAAGCGGGTGGGCTGCCGGATCATCGCCTGCGACCGCTATGCCAACGCGCCTGCGATGCAGATGGCCGATGCGTTCGAAGTCTTCCCGATGCTCGATGGTGCCGCTTTGCGCACGGCCGTCGAGAAGCACCGGCCCGATTACATCGTGCCCGAAATCGAGGCGATAAACACCGAGACTCTTGCGGAGCTGGAGCGCGAGGGCTGGCACGTCGTGCCTTCCACAAAGGCGGTCCAGCTGACGATGAACCGCGACGGGATCCGCGACTTTGCGGCTCGCGAGCTCGGCCTCATGACGTCGAGATACCGCTTCGCCGAGAGTCGCGACGAGGCAATTGCCGCCGCCTCGGACGTCGGGCTTCCGTGCGTGGTGAAACCGGTGATGTCGAGCTCGGGCAAGGGCCAAAGCACCGCCGCGACCGAGGACGAGGTAGGCGCCGCCTGGGACTATGGCGTCGCCAACATGCGCGGCGACCGGCCCCGGGTGATCGTCGAGGAGTTTGTGGCGTTCGACAGCGAGATCACGCTCCTCACCGTCTCGACGAACGACGGCATTCTCTTCTGCCCGCCGATTGGTCACCGCCAGGAGTTTGGCGACTATCGCGAAAGCTGGCAGCCGGCGGTTGTGCCCGGCGAAGCGCTCGCATCCGCGCAGCACCAGGCGAAGCGAGTCGTCGAAGCGCTCGGCGGACATGGCGTTTTCGGCGTCGAATTCTTCATTCGCGGCAACGAAGCCATCTTCTCCGAGCTGTCGCCGCGCCCGCACGACACGGGCATGGTAACGCTGATCTCCCAATATCCGAACGAGTTCGAGCTTCACCTGCGCGCGGTCCTGGGCCTTCCGATCCCGGCGATCGATCTTGCCGGCCCGTCAGCATCGGCCGTCATCCTGGCCGACCGCGAAAGCGAACAATTTTCCTATGGGGGAATGGCCGACGCACTTGCGCTTGGGGCACCGAACAAGCCGATCGATCTTCGCATTTTTGCCAAGCCGAAGACTCTGCAACGCCGCCGGATGGGCGTCGCGCTCGCTCGTGCGGAGAATGTCGAGGAAGCCGTTGACCGCGCCAAGGCCGCCGCGGCGAAGGTGGCGATCGCTTACGACGACTAGCGGCGCGGGAAGCTTTCGCGCCTCTGTCGCGTTGGCAAGGACGAGGAGGACGAATGCGCAACGCATATTTCGCAATCCTGGCAGCGGGCCTCGCAATTTCCGGTTGCGGCGACAATGGCCAGTCCCAGACCCAGCAACCGGCGCGGCCGATCAAGGTGCGCGGCGAAGCGCAACGGCAATTGCACGAAGCCAACGACCTCAACCGCGCGATCGCCCTGAAGCGCGCGATCTACGATTCCGGCTACCGTTGCCAGCGGATCACCCGCTCGGGCTATGTCGGCGATTACGAGAATCTGGAGGAATGGATGGCGAGCTGCGCCGACGGGCGCGACTGGGCGATCTTCATCGGCCCCGACGGTAGCGCTCAAGTACGCGACTGCAAGGATGTCGAAAGCTTCGGCCTGCCGAAGTGCGCGATCAAGGCCGCGCCCGGAAAGACCGGATGATCAGACGACGCTGATGGCGCCGCCGCTCAATCGCAGCGGCGGGTTTCCTTATATTCGCCGGCGGCCGACTTTTCCTTGATCGTCACGCACTTGCCCTGGCGGACTTCCTCGCGCCAGCTGCCGTCTGCGTTGGCCACGCGGTTGCCTTTCGGAACGCGCTTGCCGTCCTTGATCTCGTAGTTCCAGCCTTTCGGGGTTTCCTGACTCTTCCCCTGCGGCGCGGCATAAGCGGCCGCGCCCGTTGCGATTGCGAACAACGCAATTCCCGCAACTGCCGTGGATACCAAATGCCTCTTCATGTCACACTACTCCCTATGCTCGGCTTGTACGGCAGAGCAGGTGAACCCGCCGTGAAGCGGTTCGACAGCTTTACGCGCCGAATCGAGCAGTGGTTTATTTGGGAGCGTTTAGCGAGGCGTGCAAGCGCACGCCGATGGTCGAGGGCTTGTTAGCCCTGCCTGGCTTTGAAGCGCCGGTTCGTCTTGTTGATGACGTAGACGCGGCCGCGGCGGCGGATGACCCGGCAATCGCGATGCCGCGCCTTCAGCGACTTGAGTGAGTTACGAACTTTCATCGGGCGCGCCGCCTCGTCTCTAAAGCGTGAATATCGGGAGGTTCCGGGAACCGGCGGCTCCCCTATGGGGACAGCGGCTTCAAGTCAAGGCTGCGGCTGCGCGCGCGGCTGGCCGGGCGCAAACGTGTCTCCGAAATAATCGCCCTGGTACCAGAGCGGCCGCTGGTCGGCGTCGGCGAGCGCTCGCGAGATCCGGTAATTGAGCTCGGCATAGCGCGCCCCCTGGTCCCACAGGATAGCCTGCGAGAGATCGTCGGTCGGCTTGTGGTAATGCTTGGCGAAGAAGTCCTTCCACTTCGGCTCGCCGCCATTGGCATAGCCCGTCATCAGCAGGATGCCGGGAATTCCGCGGGTAACGAAGCGATAATGGTCGGAACGGACGAAGATCGCCTCCTCCGGCATCGGGTCCTGCGATACCGACACGCCCATCGACTTCGCCGCATCCGCGATCGTCCGCGCAACGGTCGAATGATCGCCGCCGAATGCGACGATGTCCGTGAATGGATAAAGAAGCATCGGCATGTCGAGGTCGACGACGCTGACGATCTGGTCCTTCGGCACGGTAGGATGGGCGGCGAAATAGTCGGCTCCCCGAAGCCCCTTCTCTTCGCCGGTGTTGGCGATGAACAGGACCGAGCGCCGCGGCGGCTTGCCCGATGCGACGAACTCGCGCGCCGCTTCCAGCATCGTTGCCACGCCCGCGGCATTGTCGAGCGCGCCGTTGTAGATCGCGTCTTCGCCCGGCTTGGCGTCCGCCTTCACTCCGAGATGGTCGAGATGCCCCATCAGGACGACATATTCGTCTTTGAGCGCCGGATCGCTTCCCGGAAGGACACCGATGACTTCGGGGCTCGTGAAGTCGTGCCAGCTCATCCTGTCGACCAACTTGAGCCGCGCGGGAACAGTGAATCCACGGAGCGTTCCCGGCTTGCGCGCCGCCGCCATCGTCGCGGCGAAATCCTTGCCCGCGGACTTGAAGAGCTTCTCGGCGACGTCCTTCGAGATCGCGGCGATCAGCGGAAGCTTGGTCGACTGGCTTTGAGTATTTCCGGTCGGATCCACCCAGTCCATGATCGGTCGGTCGTAGTAGGACAGCAGGTTGAAGCCCGGCCGGGTCCCGGTCCCGGAAACCTCGATCAGTCCGGCCGCGCCCTTCCCGGCGGCAACGATGGACTTGTAGCTGTTGAGATGCGCCGACACTTCGCTCGGAAGCCCCTCCGGCGCGCCCTCGAATGCCACGACGATTTTCCCGCGGACGTCGAGCCCGGCATAATCGTCGATGCCCAGCCGCGGATCGCTGATTCCGTGTCCCGCGAAGACCAAGGGCACGTCGATGCTGCGTTGCTGCTGAGTGAGGCTGGGGCGGACGGCTATATCCTTGCCCGGAGCGAGGGAGAGTGCCTTGCCCGAGAGGACGACCGATGCCGTCGGGGCCGACGCGTGCGATGTCTTTCGGAACGGCACCTGCTCGTACCAGCCGCCGTCCGTTCCGCCCGGAGTCAGCCCGATCGCCCGGAACTGCGAGGCGACATAGGAAGCTCCGATCTCATAGCCCTTCGAACCCGTGTCGCGGCCTTCGAGCAGGTCGCTTGCGAGGAACTCTACGTCGGCGCGGACGCGCTGGGCGGCGACCGGGTCGACAGGTTGCGGAGCCGGGGCGGCCGCCGCGAGGATGAGCGCGAGCGGCGCACAAACGCACTTGAAGCAATTCACGCGATTTCGGCCCCTGACAGCTTGCGCTCCCATTCGAGCGCGTGGGTTACGATCGTGTCGATGTCGGCAAAGCGCGGAGTCCAGTCGAGCGTTTCGACCAACCGGCGGTTGGAAGCGACCAGCATCGGCGGATCGCCGGCGCGGCGGGGCTTCATCTCGCGGGTCACGGGCTGGCCGGCGGCGCTATCGACTGCGTCGAGGACCTCGAGAACAGAGAGACCCTCGCCATAGCCGCAATTGAGGACGAAGTTCTCGTCCGGCCTTTCGATCAGCCGCTCGAGCGCGAGAACGTGGGCGTCGGCAAGGTCGCTAACGTGGATGTAGTCGCGGATGCACGTCCCATCGGGCGTTGGATAATCGGCGCCGAAGACGTCGACGTGGTCGCGCTTGCCGGCCGCCGCCTCGACCGCGACCTTGATCAGGTGGGTCGAGCCCTTGCCCATCTGGCCGGTGCGAAGCTCGGGGTCGGCGCCGGATACGTTGAAGTAACGGAGCGCACCGTAATTGAGCGGATAGGCGGCCGAGGCGTCGGCCAGCATCCGCTCCGTCATCAGCTTCGATGCGCCATAAGGGTTGATCGGCTCCTTGGCGTCACTCTCCTCGATTGGGACCCGCTCGGGCGCGCCATAGACTGCTGCGGTCGACGAAAACAGGATGTGCCTCACTGCCGACGCCACCGCCGCTCCGATCAGGGAATGAGTCCCGACGGTGTTGTTCCCGTAGTAAAGCAGCGGGTTCTCGACGCTTTCGGGAACGACGATCGATCCCGCGAAATGCATGATCGCGCGGATGTCCTGCTCACGGAAAATCCGCTCCACGAGCGAGCGATCGGCAACATCGCCCTCATAAAAGGGCACGTCGTCCGGGACCGCCCGGCGCGCTCCGTTCGACAAATTGTCGATGACTGCGACGGGCCAGCCGCGGTCCTTGAGGGCAAGGACGGCATGGCTGCCGATATAGCCGGCGCCGCCGGTGACGAGGACAGGGAGTTTTGCCATGGAATCAGCGGCTAGCGAACGCCGCCGCTCTTTGCCAGCCGAACCTTCGGGTGGTCGGGCGTTTGCCTCATCGGCAGCGCCGCACTATCAGCGTCGGCCAATTCCAACATGGCTCCAAGGATTCCATGACCCTCATCATCTCGAGCGCATTCGACGCCGGCAATATCCGCGTCGTTAAGCAGGACGGCGACACCGCCGACCTGGAGATCGCCAAGGACCATATGTCCGATTTCTACCAGTGGTTCTATTTCCGCCTCGCGGGCGGGAAGGGCCGCCAGGTCACGCTTCGAATCACCAACTGCGCGGGCTCCGCCTATCCCAACGGCTGGCCGGATTATCGCGCCTGCGTTTCCGCCGACCGCGAGGAATGGCTGCGCGTCGAAGGCACGAGCTACAAGGACGGTGTGCTATCCATCCGCTTCACGCCGGCGGAAGACGTGGTCTGGCTGGCCTATTTCGCGCCATATTCGATGGAGCGGCACCACGACCTGGTGACGTCGGTCGCCTCGCTCCCGGGAGTCGCTTATTCGTCACTCGGAAAGTCGCTCGACGGTCAGGACCTGGATTGCCTCACCCTCGGCGAGGGGCCGCTCAGCGTCTGGCTCTACGCTCGCCAACACCCGGGCGAAAGCATGGCCGAATGGTGGGTGGAAGGCGCGCTCGAAAAGCTGACAGATCTCGAAGACCCCGTCACCCGGGTGCTTCGCGACCGCTGCACCTTCCGAATCGTTCCCAACATGAACCCGGACGGGTCGAGGCGCGGGCACCTGCGCACGAACGCAGTCGGAGTGAATCTCAACCGCGAATGGCATGCGCCGTCCGCAGAGAAGAGCCCGGAGGTGTTCTCCGTCCGCAACGCGATGGACGAGACCGGAGTCGATTTCGCGATGGACGTTCACGGCGACGAGGCCATCCCGGCCAACTTCCTCGCCGGTTTCGAGGGTATTCCCTCGTTCAGCGAGGACCAGTCGCGGCTGTTCAAGCTGTTCAGCACGACGCTTGAGCGGCTCTCGCCGGACTTCCAGACCCGCCAGGGCTACGAGATCCCGAAGCCGGGCGAAGCCAATATGTCGATGTCCACGACTCAGCTCGCCGAGCGGTATGGCTGCGTGTCGATGACACTCGAAATGCCGTTCAAGGACAATTTCGACCTCCCCGACCCGGTCTACGGCTGGTCGCCCGAGCGCTCGAAGCACCTGGCGCGCGCGTGCCTCGATTCATTGCACGCGATCCTGCCGGAGCTCGAGAAAGCGAAGGCTGAGGTCCCCAGGGCCGAAAAGGTCGACGCCTGATGCCCCAACTGGTCCTGCTTCGTCACGGCCAGTCGCAATGGAATCTCGAGAACCGCTTCACCGGCTGGTGGGACGTCGGCCTGTCCGAGAAGGGCGTCGCGGAAGCCATTGACGCCGGAAATCTGATGCTCGCCCAGGGCTTCGACTTCGACATTTGCTTCACGAGCCTGCTGACTCGGGCGATCCTGACTCTCGATCTCGCGCTCGACGCAATGGACCGGCTGTGGCTTCCGGTGCGCAAGCACTGGCGGCTGAACGAGCGCCACTATGGCGGGCTCACCGGCCTCGACAAGCAGGAGATGCGCGAGAAGGTCGGCGACGAGCAGGTCAAGATATGGCGCCGCTCCTTCGACATCCCGCCGCCCCCGCTCGATCCAGACAGCGAATACAGTGTCGCGCGGGACCGGCGCTACGCGGGCATCGAGGTCCCCGACACCGAAAGCCTCAAGGACACGATCGCGCGGGTGCTTCCCTATTGGGACGAAGCGATTGCACCAGCCCTCCGGTCAGGCGAGCGCGTGCTCATTTCCGCACACGGCAATTCGATCCGCGCCCTGGTGAAGCATCTCTCGAACATCGGAGACGAGGAGATCGTGGCCGTCGAGATTCCGACGGGCCAGCCGCTGGTCTACGAGCTCAATGACGATCTCAGCGCTTCGAAATCCTATTATCTGAGCGAGCGCGCCTAGGCCGCTTTCACCCGGTACATTTCCTTGTCCGCGCGATCGATGACCGCCTGAGGCGTGTCTCCCGGCTGGATCACACCGACGCCGACAGCGACGCTCAGGGTCAGGCACGCGCTTTCGATGCAGAACTGCGATCCGACGACTGTCTCCACGATCCGCAGCGCCATTTCCCAGGCGCCACGCTCGTTGGCGCGCTCGAGCAGGATTCCGAACTCGTCGCCGCCGATGCGGGCGACGAAGTCCGACTTGCGGACGCTCGACACGAGCATCTGGGAAACCTGAAGGAGCGCCTGGTCGCCCGCGGTGTGCCCGAATTTGTCGTTGATCCGCTTGAGCCCGTCGAGATCGACGAAAAGCATCGCCGACGGGCCGCCGTAGCGCTCGACCCGTGCGATCAGCCGTTCGAGGCTGGCGAAAAAGCTGCGGCGGTTGGGAAGGTCGACGAGCGCGTCGCGGTGCGCGAGCTGGTCGAGGTGCGACACCCGGTCCTCGAGGCGCGCGATCTCCGTGCGAAGGCGCTCGATCTCGCCGAGCAGCGCTTCTGCGTCCGAAAGGCTGATCAGCCCTTCCTCGATGTCACCACCGCCTTGCACTCCCAAGGCATAACCCGATTCCGGAATGCGGGAAATGCGGCATTGCGGCAACGTTGCAGCATGGGACACATGTTCCTAAACGACCGCTTCGGCGACGCGAATTCGGGAAGAGAGTGTGGCGGCACCCCTGGTTGGAATCATCATGGGCAGCAAGTCCGACTGGGAGACGATGCGCCACGCCGCCGAAATGCTCGAGGCTCTAGGCGTCGCCCACGAGACAAAAATCGTTTCCGCGCACCGCACTCCGAAGCGGCTCTACGCCTATGCCCACGAAGCGCGCGAGCGGGGCCTCAAGGTGATCATCGCCGGGGCGGGAGGAGCGGCGCATCTGCCCGGCATGGCCGCCTCGATGACGACCCTCCCGGTTCTCGGCGTCCCGGTGGAAACGCCGTCGCTGAAGGGCATCGATAGCCTGCTCTCCATCGTTCAGATGCCCGCCGGCGTTCCCGTCGGCACGCTCGCCATCGGCAAGGCCGGCGCTATCAACGCCGCGCTTTTCGCCGCCTCGATCCTCGCCACGCGGGACGATCGGCTCGCCGCACGGCTCGAGCAGCATCGCTCGGACCAGACCGCCTCGGTAGCCGAAACGCCCGAATGACGATTCCGCCGGGCTCCACTATCGGGATCATCGGCGGCGGCCAGCTCGGCAAGATGCTCGCTGTCGCCGCCGCCCAGCTCGGCTACAGGTGCCACATCTTCGAACCCGGCGAGGCGCCCTGCGCCGCCGACGTCGCCGCGGAATTCACCCGCGCCTCCTACGACGATGTTGAGGCCCTGAAGCGCTTCGCCGATAGCGTCGAGGTCGCCACCTACGAGTTCGAGAATGTCCCCGCGGCCTCGGTCAAGGTGATAGCCTCGAAGCTTCGTCCCGGGGTCGCATCGCTGCAGGCTGGCCAGGACCGAGCTCTGGAAAAGGAGTTCCTCGAGCGCACGGGCGCTCGTGTCGGCCCATGGATGCGAGTCGACAGCGGGGGCGACGCACTGGCTGCCGAGGAGCGCCTCGGAACGCCTCTCGTCCTCAAGACTCGGCGGCTCGGCTATGACGGCAAGGGGCAGGCCTGGGCCGAAGAGAGCGGCTCAGCCCTGGCGGCCTGGGATGCGATCGGCCGCCGCCCGGCGGTCGCGGAAGCCAGGATCGCCTTCGATTGCGAATTCTCGGTGGTCCTCGCCCGTGGCGCTGACGGGTCGACGGCGGTCTGGGACCTGCCGTTCAACGACCATGACAACGGCATCCTCCGCCGCTCGACCGTTCCGGGAGGCGAAGCCGTCGAGCGCCACCGCGAAGAAGCGGTCCACGTCGCCACCTCCATCGCCGAAGCGCTCGACCACGTGGGAGTCCTGACGGTCGAATTTTTCGCCACTCCGGACGGCCCGATCGTCAACGAGATCGCGCCGCGAGTGCACAACAGCGGCCACTGGACGATCGAGGGCGCAGTCACCTCGCAGTTCGAGCAGCACATCCGCGCGATCTGCGAACTTCCGCTCGGCTCGACGAGCCGCGTCGGATCCTCGGCAGTCATGGAGAATCTCCTCGGCGACGAGATCAAAGGCTGGCCGGAGCTCGCCGCGCAACCCGGCCTTCATCTCCACGTCTATGGGAAGGGCGAGCCGCGTCCGGGGCGAAAGATGGGGCATTTCACGCGCGTGACCTCCGCCGATTGACAACGCTACAAATGTAGCGCTACGCTTGTAGCGTCGTTTCGAAAAGGACTTCCCATGCGCCGCGCTTCCCTGTTCGTCCTGCCCCTCGTTTTCGCCGCGGCGCCCCTGGCCGCCGCAGAGACCGTGTCGGTCCCCGCTTTCCGCTCGGTAGAGCTTCGCGGCGGAGGCGATGTGATCGTTCGCCCGGGCGCTCCGCAGGTGACGATCCTCGAAGGCAGCAGCCAGTTCACGAGCTTCCGCGTCGACGACCAGCGTCAGCTGAAGATCGATGCCTGCAACGCCAGCTGTCCGAACCATTACAAGCTCACGATCGAAATCCGCTATCCGACCGTGCTTCCGATGGGAATCAAGGGCGGCGGAAAAATCACCGCGGCGCCCGGTTTCGGCCATCAGCATGAGCTAGCGGCCGGAGTCGGCGGCGGCGGGCTCGTCGATCTTCGTTCGGTGAGCGCGGACACGGTCGCGGCCGGAGTGAACGGCGGGGGCAAGATCCTGGTTGGCGAATCGAAGACGCTGGCAGCGGCTGTCAGCGGCGGCGGCGAAGTCCGCTACGCCGGCGACCCCCAGGTCACCACCGTCATCGACGGCGGCGGGTCTGTCCGCCGCGGCGGCAACTAAAGCTCCGGCGCCTTAGCGCGCCGGAACTTCCTCGACCGGCAGTCCCAGCGTCTTGAGCTGCGGACGCACCTTCGCTGCATCGCCGACGACGACCCAGACGAAGCTTCCCGGGTTCACCGTCTCGCGAAGCGACGCGTCGAGAGTCGTCTTGGTCTGCGCGCGATATTTGTCGGCCATCAGCTCGTAATAATTGTCCGGCCGGCCGTAGAGCGCGTTCGACTCCATCGCCGATAGTACCGATCCCGAGGTTTCGAACTGTCCGGGAAGCGCCTTGATCCGGTTGGCGATGGTGCGGTCCAGCTCTTCGTCCGTGACCCCCTTGCTCGTCAGGAAGTCGCGGATGTCCTGCCGCATCGCACGGATCGAATCGCCGGTGCGGTCGGCCTGGACGGGCGCGGTGACGACATAGGGCACGATCTTGGCGTTGAGCTGCACCGTTCCGCGCACACCATAGGACCATCCCTTGTTCTCGCGGATATCCATGTTGAGCCGCGACAGGAAAGTCCCGCCCAGAACGTCGTTGGCGCCGGCGATCGCCGCCATCTCCCCGCGCGGATCGATCGGCGTCACCTGGCCGGCCATGATGATCGACTGCGGCGATCCGGGGCGGTCGATCAGCACGATCTTCTCCGCCTTCGGGCGCGCAGGAGCATCGGTGAAGTTCTTCACCCCCTTCGGAGCCGGCGGCGCGGTCCAGGTCCCGAACCTCTGCTCGAGCTGCTGCTGCACCTGTGCAAGCGGCAAATCGGAAACGACGAAGATTTCGAGGTTGTCCGGGCGCAGCCAGTGCTGCCGGAAGCTCTCCAGATGGGCGCGAGTCACGCCCTTCACCGCCGCTTCGTCGCCGAGGCCCGTCGAGCCGTACGGATGAGTCTCGCCGTAGAGCAGGACGGGAAGCATGCGCGCGGCAATTCCCTGCGGGCTCTTCTGCGCTTCCGCGATCGCGGTCAGCAGCTGCGTGCGAACCCGCTCGACGTCTTGCGTGTCGAACGTCGGACGCTGGACGATGTCGGCGAGAAGGTCGAGCGACGGCGCCAGGTTCGCCGAAAGCGCCGACAGCGTGACGTCGCTGCGGTCGGCGTCGCCGCCGGTGGCGATGACGGCACCCAGCCGCTCCTTTTCCTCGGCGATCTGCTGCGAGGTCATTCCCGCGGCGCCCTCGTCGAGCATCGACATGGCGTAATTCTGCAGCCCGCGCTCGCCCGGCTGGTCGGCGGCGAATCCGGCGTCGAACACCATGCCGACCTGCGTGACCGGTACGGTGTCCCGATGCGCATAATTGAGCTTGACCCCGTTCGACAGGGCCACGTGCTGGACGTCCGGGAAGTCGAGCGGCGCCGGCTCGGCGACCCCGGGCACTTCGCGCTTCACGACCGGCGTTGCGATATCAGCGCTCTTGCCCTTCTTGGGCGTGAAAGCCGATTCCTCGTAGGGGGGCCGATCGCCGGGCTCCAGCTGGATGGCGAGGACGGGCCGGCTGAGCCACTGCTGCATCGCCGCCTTGACGTCGGCCGGCGTCAGCGCCGCATAAGCCGCGAGGCTCTTCTTGTAGAAGTCGGAATCGCCGACGAAGACCTGTCCTTCCGCAAGCGCGACGGCCTTGCCGCCGAAGCCGCCGACCTGCTCCAGCCCGCGGATCCGGCTGCTGACCTCGCGCGTCGTCGCGCGCCGGACTTCATCCTCGGTCGGGCCGTTGGCGACGAAATCGGCGATGATCTCGTCTAGCCTCTTGGCGACCACGTTCGGGTCGACGCCAGGCTTCACCGTAGCGTCGACCTCGAACAGGCCGATACGCTGGAAAGGCTGGAGGCCGGCGCTGACGGAGACCGCCAGCTTCTCGTCACGGACCAGGATCCTGTCGAGGCGCGAGCTTGCCAGGCCGCCCAGGATCGATCCGCCCACGTCCAGCGCCGCGAGCTGCGGCGAAAGCAGTCCCGGCACCGCCCAATGGCGCTGGATCTGGGTCGCTGCGACCCGGTCCTTCATCACGATCGACTTGGGCGCCGCGAGCGTCGGGACGTCGGCCGCCGCCGGAGTGTTGACCGGGCCGGCCTTGATCGCCCCGAAATATTTCTCGACCAGCGGCCGGGCTTCAGCGGCAGTGACGTCGCCGGCGATCACCAGCGTCGCATTGTTCGGGCCATACTTATCGAGAAACCATTCCTTGACCGTCGCCAGGCTCGCCGCGTCGAGGTCGGCCATCGAGCCGATGGTCGAATGCTGGTACGGGTGCGTGGCCGGGAAGAGGTTTTCGAGGACCGCATATTCGACCAGCCCGCCAGGCTGGTTGTCGCCCTGCCTTTTCTCGTTCTGGACGACGCCGCGCTGGTTATCCAGCTTCTGCTGGTCCATCACGCCGAGCAAATAGCCCATCCGGTCGCTTTCCATGAAAAGCGCCTTCTCGAACGCCGCCTTCGGAACCGTCTCGAAATAATTGGTCCGGTCGAACCAGGTGGTACCGTTGTAATCAGTCGCGCCGATCTGCTGCAGGTAGGTGAAGAAGTCGCCCGGCAGATTGTCCGACCCGTTGAACATCAAATGTTCGAACAGGTGCGCGAAGCCGGTCTTGCCGGCCGGCTCGTCCTTCGATCCGACGTTGTACCAGGTGCTGACCGCGACGACGGGCGCCTTATGATCCTCGTGAACGATGACGGTGAGGCCGTTCGCGAGCTTGAACTGCGTGTGCGGGATCGCGACTTCGCTGACAAGCTCGCTGACCGGCGCCGGCTGCGGCTCGGCCGGGACGGCGGGAACGGGAGCTTCCGCGAGCGGCGGCGGAGCGAGCGGGGCCTGCGGCGCCGGAGCGGTGGCGCAGGCGGCAAGCGCGGAGGTTGCGAGCAGGACGGACAGTCGCTTGAGGCTGTGCATGGTTCGGGGTCTCCGGGAAATCTCGAACCGAGATTAACCGCGCGAAGTCCGCGCGCAACAACAGAATGCTAACCAACGGTAATTTTCGACCAGCGGCCGAGTGCGTAGGCCTGCCGGCAATTCAGCGCGCATACAGGTCAACGGACGCAGCGTGGCCAAAGGCGAAGGGCTGATCGCCACATCGAAGAAGGAGTGTTTATGAAGACTCTTCTCGGCTTCGCTATCGCCCTGGCGGCCGCATCGCCCGCGGTCTCCCAGGCCCCGCAGCCCGCAACCGTTTCGGTCACCTTGTCGAACTTCAAGTTCAATCCGGCCGAGCTTCAGATGCAGGCCGGGGTTCCGACCGTCCTGCACCTCGTCAACACAGCCTCGGGCGGCCATAATTTCACGGCTCCCGAGTTTTTCGCGGCGGCGAAGATCGCGCCGGCCTCACAGGCCTTGGTGCGCGAAGGCAAGATCGAGGTACCGAAGCATTCCGCGCTCGACGTGACGCTCACTCCGGTTGCAGGGAAATATTCCCTCAAATGCACGCACATGCTTCATTCCAGCTTCGGGATGAATGGCTCGATCACCGTCCATTAGAGCGTGGGCCGCGACGCACCTCTAATACAAGTTACTGAAATCGAATCGTTTTCCAGCTATAGAAATTGGGTGGGCGATTTCCCGGGGGGAAGCCACGATGGAAAGTGATCGTGCCTATTTCATGCGCCGCGCGGCTGAGGAACGTGCCGCCGCCGTGAGTGCCCCCCATCCGGGTGCGCGGCGATCCCATATCGAAATGGCGGATCGTTATGACGAGCTCGCGACGGCGATGGGCGATTACGAGGGCGTGGCTGCGGCCGACCCGATGCTCAATCGCCGATCGTAATCGCCTCGCGGACCGCCACCTCGCATACGACTGCGCAGTCGCGCCGACTCGGCGAAAGCGGATTGGCAGAGAGAAGTCGCGCGAGGTCCGCGACTTCGACGAGCTCTACATCCACCAGCAGGTCTGAAAGCGCCATCTCGCCCTAGCCCCAATCCCCTGCTAGCCCGCGCGGCGTGACCGACATTTCGAAGATCCGCAATTTCTCGATAATTGCCCATATTGATCACGGGAAAAGCACGCTCGCG
>Ga0157373_10000809_pt1 | contig 24194 bp, 19 predicted proteins | sample C65metaG_FD_113460 | JGI IMG/M metagenome (GOLD analysis project Ga0157373, IMG submission 113460) | Corn rhizosphere microbial communities from Kellogg Biological Station, Michigan, USA - C6-5 metaG | ecosystem: Host-associated > Plants > Roots > Rhizosphere > Soil | place: USA: Michigan... | reverse complement strand
TTTGAAGATTCTATTTTGAAGATTCTATTTTGAAGATTCTATTTTGAAGATTCTATTTTGAAGATTCTATTTTGAAGATTCTATTTTGAAGATTCTATTTTGAAGATTCTATTTTGAAGATTCCAGTTTGAAGATTCCAGTTTGAAGATTCCAGTTTGAAGATTCCAGTTGAAGATTCCAGTTTGAAGATTCCAGTTTGAAGATTCCAGTTTGAAGATTCCAGTTTGAAGATTCCAGTTTGAAGACTCCAGTTTGAAGACTTCGGTTTTGGAATTTGGAATTTTATAGATTGAAAATTAAATATGCGTTCCACGTGGAACAAGGAAAAATATAAATGTAATTCTAAAAACCGCGTTAGCGGTTTTTGGAGAATAATAAAACAAAATGTTTTTAGAAGAATACGATGTTATTGTGGTGGGTGCAGGCCATGCTGGTTCTGAAGCTGCGGCTGCGGCTGCAAATTTGGGATCGAAAACTTTATTGGTTACAATGAGTTTGCAGAACATAGCACAGATGTCTTGTAATCCTGCGATGGGTGGAATTGCAAAAGGACAGATCGTTCGAGAAATTGATGCTCTTGGAGGATATTCAGGAATCGTTTCAGATAAGACTGCGATTCAGTTCAAGATGCTGAACAAATCAAAAGGACCTGCAATGTGGTCGCCAAGAGTTCAAAGCGATAGAATGCGTTTTGCAGAAGAATGGAGAATGATGTTGGAGGCTACTCCAAATCTTGATTTTTATCAAGAGATGGTAAAAGGGTTGATTATTGAAGACGGAAAGATAAAAGGAATTAGAACTTCACTTGGTGTGGAGATTCGTTCCAAATCTGTGGTTTTGACAAATGGTACTTTTTTGAACGGTTTAATTCATATCGGGGAAAAACAATTCGGAGGAGGAAGAGCAGGAGAAAGTGCTGCAACCGGAATTACCGAAGATTTAATCAAAGCAGGTTTTGAAGCTGGAAGAATGAAAACTGGAACGCCACCTAGAGTAGATGGGCGTTCTTTAGATTATTCTAAAATGAATGAAGAAAAAGGAGATACGAAGCCAGCGAAGTTTTCTTATTCAGATGTGACCGCTCCATTAACGCATCAGCGTTCTTGTTACATGACATACACTTCGTTGAATGTTCATGATATTTTAAGAGAAGGTTTTGATCGTTCTCCAATGTTCAACGGAAGAATCAAAAGTTTAGGTCCGAGATATTGTCCTTCGATTGAAGATAAAATAAATCGTTTTGCAGATAAAGAGCGCCACCAATTATTTGTTGAACCAGAAGGATGGAATACTTGCGAAGTTTATGTAAACGGATTTTCAACTTCGCTTCCAGAGGATATTCAATTTAAAGCGCTTCGTTCTGTTGCAGGTTTTGAAAATGTAAAATTCTTTAGACCTGGTTATGCTATAGAATATGATTTCTTTCCGCCGACACAATTAAAGCATACTTTAGAAACGAAGTTAGTTGAAGGATTATATTTTGCAGGACAAATTAACGGAACAACTGGATATGAAGAAGCAGCTTCCCAAGGTTTAATGGCGGGAATCAATGCGCATTTAAAAGTGCACGAAAAAGATCCTTTGATTTTAAAACGTGATGAAGCATACATCGGAGTTCTAATTGATGACTTGATTACAAAAGGGACGGAAGAACCATATCGTATGTTTACATCTAGAGCAGAATATAGAACATTGTTGCGTCAAGATAATGCCGATTTCAGATTGACTCCAATGTCATACGAAATTGGTTTAGCTTCTGAAGATCGTTTACGAAGAATGGAAAAGAAATTAAATGAATCTGAAAAGATGGTTCAATTTTTCAAAGAAACAAGTGTTACGATTGCCGAAACAAATCCGATTTTGGAAGCGAAAGAATCTGCTCCAATTTCACAAGGAGATAAAATGTTCAAGATTTTCTCTCGTCCACAAATTGAATTAGAAGATATGTTGAAATTTGATAAGGTTTCAGCGTATATTGAAGAAAATGATTTGGACGAGGAAATTGTCGAGCAAGCGGTAATTCAGGTTAAATATTCTGGATATATCGAAAAGGAAAGAAATAATGCAGATAAGTTAAATCGTTTGGAAGAAGTAAAAATTCCAGACAATTTCGATTATAATAAAATTAAATCAATGTCTATTGAAGCAAAACAGAAATTAAGCAAGATTCGTCCTGTAACTATTTCTCAAGCTTCAAGAATTAGTGGAGTATCACCAAGTGATATTTCTGTGCTTTTGATTTATATGGGAAGGTAGTCTAATTTTAGATTTCAGATTTCAGTTATTAATTTGTATTATAAATCTAAAATATGAAATGTTCCACGTGAAACCTTTTACAAAATAAATAATCTAATTTACCGTTCACAATCTGAAAAAGACATATTGTCGAGTACAATATTTTCTAAAACTTGTGCAAAATAAGATTTGCAATTATGTTGAATATTAAATCTCGTGAGAGCGAAAAGAATTTAAAAGAATAAAATAAAAAACTAAATCCTAAAAGCGATGCAATTTCGTTTTTAGGATTTGCTATAAATTAAACCCAATATCTATAAAATTTAAAAATGAACGTTTTAAACAAAAAACACTTTCTAACTGTAAAAGACCATTCTGTTTCAAAAGAAATTTTTGATTTGTATTACGATGAAGAATTAGATATGCTAATTACTTCTCCACAACCCGAACTTCAAAATTTAGGAAAATACTACGAAAGCGAAGATTATATTTCGCATACAGATAACAAACGTTCATTATTTGAAAAAGCTTATCATTTTGTAAAAAACATTGCACTTCAAAACAAATTGAATTTAATTAATAGTGAACAGCCTAAAAAAGGTAAACTTCTGGATATTGGAGCTGGAACTGGAGATTTTCTTTTAACAGCAAAAAATAATGGGTGGGAAACAATTGGAGTAGAACCAAGCGAAAGAGCAAAGAATATTGCCAAACAAAAAGGAATTTTATTTGTGGAAGAAATAAGCAGTTTAGAAAATAATTCTTTAGACGTGATTACAATGTGGCATGTTTTAGAACACGTGCCAAATTTAGAAGTTCAGATTCAAGAATTGAAGCGTTTACTAAAACCAACTGGAACATTAATTGTTGCGGTTCCAAACTACAAATCGTTTGACGCAAATCATTATCAAACTTTTTGGGCAGCTTATGATGTGCCCATTCACTTTTGGCATTTTTCAAAAAAATCAATACAGCTACTTTTTGAAAGGGTAGATATAAAATTAGAAAAAATACTTCCAATGAAGTTTGATTCATTTTACGTGAGTCTTTTATCAGAAAAATACAAAACAGGAAAAATGAATTACATCAAAGCATTTTTCATTGGTTTGAAATCAAATTGGAGAGCTAAAAAAACAAACGAATTTTCATCACATATTTACGTGTTGAAAAATAAATAAGATTTTATAAAGCTATTTTACCCTCGATGGGTGAGATGGCTTTTTTAGATTAAAAAAATCGTAAAAAATGCGATTTTATTCTAATAGTGTCAGTTTATTGTAAATATTTTTTCAATAAATAAAAACAATATCATAAAATTTGCGCATTTTTTAAACTTTATGCTGATGCTATTGATTTTTTTATATTTTTGTCTTCAATACTTAAAAAATAGAATTAAAAAAAATGAAAAAAGCATTAGTTATTATCGCACTTTCAGTTTTCGCAGTTTCTTGTAATAAAACAGCAGAGGTAAAGGAAGTAAAAACAGCTTACGTGGATACTTCGGTTTTGATGAAAGAGTACACTGAGGCAAAAGATTTAGAGGCAAAATACAAAGCTCAAGCGGAAGAAAAAGGAAGACAATTACAAGCTGAAATTTCACGTTTTAAACAAGACGCTGCTAATTTTCAAAGTCAAGCGCAGGCTAATGGTCAAGCATGGGCACAGCAAAGAGGTGCTGAATTGCAAAAAAGAGAGCAGCAATTAGGATATGCTCAACAAGCACTAGCACAACAATTACAACAAGAAAGTGGTGTAGAAATGGATTCTCTTGTTAGTGGAGTTAAAAAATTCATCAAAGATTACGGAAAGAAAAACGGTTATTCTTACATCTACGGAACTGGAGATGCTGCAAGTATTTTGTATGCTGAAGATAAATATGATATTACAAAAGATATTATTAAAGCATTAAATGATAAATATAAAGCAGAGCCAAAAACAGATGCAAAACCAGCAGCTGAAGCTAAAGAAGGCGAAGCAAAAAAATAAAACTACCAAACTAACTAAATTACTGAAAACCTAAATCCACTAAGATTTAGGTTTTTTCTTTTTATAAAAATGCGGTAATTTTATTTTTTAATACAAGCCCAATGCAAAACGTTTCAGAAGCGGCAGCTTACACTTTACAATTCATCAATCAGACGCAAAAATCTATTTTCCTTACTGGTAAGGCAGGAACAGGAAAAACTACGCTTTTACGCGAAATTATTGCCACAACCCACAAAAATACAGTGGTTGTAGCTCCAACAGGAATCGCTGCCTTGAATGCAGGTGGAGTAACAATTCACTCGATGTTTCAACTTCCTTTTTCAGCCTTTATTCCGTCTTATGAGGGGAATGCGCAATTTACAGACACGGTTAAGTTTGAAAATAAAGAATCGCTTCGCCGTCATTTTAAGATGAATAACGTCAAAAGAAATGTAATTCGAAATATGGAGCTTCTGATAATTGATGAAGTCAGTATGCTTCGCGCAGATTTATTGGATGCAGTCGATTTTATGATGCAGTCTGTGCGACGAAACAGCCAAGCTTTTGGAGGTGTTCAAGTTTTATTTATTGGAGATTTATTACAGTTACCGCCGGTTATTCGCGATGAAGAGTGGAGAACTTTGAAAAATTACTATCGAGGAAAATTCTTTTTTCATTCGCATGTGCTGCAGCTCAATCCGCCGATTTATATCGAGTTGTCTAAAATTTATCGCCAGACAGACGATACTTTTATTTCGGTTTTGAATAATCTGCGAAATAACCAGATTACACCAGAAGACGTTGCGGTTCTAAATCAATATGTTAAGCCCGATTTTGATTTCAAGGAAAACAAAGGCTACATAACGCTTACAACGCATAACGCTAAGGCAGATTCTATTAACTCACAGTCAATCAATGATTTAAATGGTAAAGAGTATATATACACACCATTTGTTGTGGGCGATTTTCCAGAAAAGATTTTCCCAGTCGAAGAAGAATTAAAATTGAAAGTCGGAGCACAAATCATGTTCGTTAAGAATGATTTGTCTTTCGAAAAAAGATATTTCAACGGAAAAATGGGTGTAATCAAATCACTTTCAGACGAGGAAATCTTTGTTCATTTTCCAGAAGAGAATATGACACTTGAAGTGGAAAAGTACGAATGGAAAAATATTCGGTACAAAGTCAACGAACAGACAAAAGAAATCGAAGAAGAAGTTTTGGGCACATTTGCGCATTATCCCATCAAACTTGCTTGGGCGATTACGGTTCACAAAAGTCAAGGTTTAACTTTCGACAAAGCTGCGCTCGATGTATCGCAAGTTTTTCTGCCGGGACAAGCCTATGTTGCACTTTCGCGTTTGCGTTCGTTAAACGGGCTTATTTTGCTTTCTCCGATGCAGATGAATGGCATTTCGAACGATCAAGATGTGATGGATTATGCTTTGAACAAAGCAACAGAAGAAGTTTTGAAAAACTCACTGCATTTTGAAACCAAGAATTTTATTCATAACTATTTGATAAACAGTTTTAATTGGACAGAACTCGCGCAGGAGTGGCGCAATCATCGTTTTAGTTATAACGAAAATGCGGCAGGTTCAGAAAAATCAAAGCATACCGTTTGGGCACATAAGCGTCTAGACACAATCGAACAGCTTTTAGAGCCTTCGCAGAAATTCATCATTCAGCTGAATAAAATTTTCAGCAAAGAAACGGTTGATTTATTTTTTGTGAAAGAAAGGGTAGAAGCGGCCTATGATTATTTTTTCAAACCAATGGACAAATTAGTCGATGACTTGATTTATAAAATTGCTGAAATCCAAAAATTTAAAAAAGTAAAAGAGTTTTATGAAGAGCTTCATTTTTTAGAAGATCTGCAGACAAAAGCAGTTTTGAGATTATTGAAAGCAAAATTGTTGATCGAAGTTATGGTTTCTGGTGAAGCAATCTCCAAAGAAAAGCTTTCATCTCCATTTATTAGAAATTATAAAAGCAATAAAGCCGAAAGGATTCGTGATGAGCTTAAAATAACAAATACAGACATTTTTAGAACCGAAGAACCAGTTGTTCGATACAAACCAGCTAAAGCAGATAAAAATGAGCTTAAAACGGCTAAAAAAACAACAGTAGAAGAAACGTACGATTTGTGGCTGGAGAAAAATTCTGTTGAAGATATCGCAAGAATGCGTAAATTGAATGTTCAAACTATAGAAGGACACTTGATAAGACTTATTCAAGCGAAGAAAATTGACATTAACGAAGTTTTGCCTTATGATAAAATTTTGGCTTTGAGAGAAGCGTTTGAGTTTTATCAAGAAGAATCTCTAAGCGGTTTGAAAGAAAAACATGGAGATGAATTTACCTGGGATGAACTAAAAATGTTCAAAGCCAGTATTAATTGATTTTCTAGAGGTCCCACGTGAAACATCATTTTCGTTTTTCAAAATACTTATTTATAACGCATTAAATTATTTTGATATGAAAATAGTCAGATTGTTTTTAATTTATTTTATGTTTTGTGCTTTAAGCATGAGCGCACAGGATTTGAAACCTGAATACCAAAAATTTGTTTCAAAATTTATTTCAGAAGTAAAAAGCGGTAATAAAACTGCCGTTTCAAATCGGATAAAATTTCCATTAAAAAGAGATTATCCAATTCCAGCGATAAAAAATAAAACAGATTTTGTTAAAAAATACGATCAAATTTTCGACCCGATTTTAGTTGAAAAAATTAGCAAATCAGATCCTGCAAAAGATTGGTCGGAAATGGGTTGGAGAGGAATTATGTTGAATCAAGGAGATTTGTGGATTGATACTGATGGAAAAATCATCAGCATAAATTACCAGTCAGAAGCAGAGAAAAAATTAAAAAATTCGCTGATTGCTTCTCAGAAAAAAAATGTAAACAGTTCGATTTCAGATTTCAAACAACCTGTTGCGGTTTTAGAAACGTCAAAATTTCGAATCAGAATCGATGATTTAGGAAATGGCAAATATCGCTACGCTTCTTGGTCAATCAAACAAAAAATGACAGACAAGCCAGATTTAGTAATTGAAAATGGAGTTTTCTTTGCCGATGGAACAGGAGGGAATCATCATTACGAATTTAAAAAAGGTGATTTTAGATATGAATGTCATTTTATCGTTTTGGGCGAAAAAAATTCGGCGCCTGCGGCGTTAATTGTATATCAAGCCGAGAAAAAAATTCTATCACAAGATGCAAAAATTGTTTCACGATAAACATTAAAAAAGCCTAATTCATAACGAATTAGGCTTTTTAATTAGATTGCTGAAATCACTTTTTCAAGTTCTTTTTCCTGAGTAATTTGAGTCAGTTTAAGCTTCTGAATGTTGACCTCATTTTCTTTAGTTTTGATTCTCTGCTTTTGAATTTCTTCATCAGAAATTGAAGATGTTGTAATCTTGTTTTCAATTTTCTGATTAGCAAGTTCAAGTTTGCTGATTTTTTCCTTCGTCCATTTCAAATTGTTTTCAGATTTCGAAAGGTTTTTCTTTTTGCTTTCCAGTTCTTTCTGCTCCTTCTTCAGCTGTTCAATTTTGTCATCCAATCTTTTATAATTTTCTTTTAAGATTTTTTGCGTTTCAGCTTCTGTTTTTTTTAGCTCTAAATTTTGAGCATTGTTACTTTGAATTTGCTGTGCAAAAAATGACTGCGAATTAAGCAATAATAAGAATACTAGGGTTTTGAAGATTTTATTCATTTTGTTTTAAATTTTTACGGGACGAATTTATTCGAAGGAATCTTCAAAAAGTGCCAGTCAAATTTTTTAAAACAACAGAATAGGACAAAAAAAATCCCGTTCAAAAGAACAGGATTTTTAAAATTATAAGTTTTCGACCAAGATCCAGGCTTGTGGATTTTCGCCTTTTTGTATTTCTTTCTGAGCTACCTCAGCTTCTTTCATTGTAGCATAACTTCCGTATAAAACCGGAAACAAACCGTGCTTATTTTCTTTTAGCATTCTAGCTTTAAAACCATCTTTAATTAATTGATTATAAGCTTTTCTAGCATTTTGTTCGCTTCTAAAAGCACCGGCCATAATATGGTATGGCATTGTTGGCTCAACAGTTTCAACTTTAGCAGAATCTACAGAAAGTGTAACAGCTGGAAGCGGACTTTTGATAAAAAATGTTGCTTCTTGAATTTTGTCTTGTACTTTTTTCTGAACCGATTTTTCTACCAAAAGGGTTTGGTTATCAATTTGGTTTTGGTATAATGGATAACCGATGCTTCCTGTAATTCCAAGTCCTAAAACTAGAATAGCAGCATATCTCAAGAATGAATTTGAAGATTTAGTCTGTTCTTCGTTTTCATATAACAAAACAGCGTCTTTTTCTTTTGCCGCGATCTTTTCGATTTTTTTCTCGAAAATTTCTTTTTTCACAACTGGAGAAACAAAAGGACTTAATCCGAAAGAAGTAGCCAAATAGTTAGTTTGATCGTTTGGTCTGAAAACTATATTCCCTTCAGAATTTAAACGAAGCTCTCCAATGTTTTTTAAAAGAATAACACCATTTTCATCTAAAGTTTTTTTCCAATTTAAAACCTCAAAAGCAATTGCGCTAACTGCAAAACCATAAGATGTTTTTTCAGCTTGAGCAATATGATTTGCCAGCAATCCGTCATTATTTTTGATACGGCTGTTGAAAGAAATGGTTTTTTTTGGAGGAAAAAACGAATTAGTGCTCTCATTCAGCTGAGCCGAATGAATTTCGGTTAAAAATGCACCAAATCCTGGAACCGTTACACACTGATAACGATACAATAACTGCGAGATATATACTTCGATTTTCATAGTAACAAAGTTATGCATCGCTTATAGTTATCAAAATTTTATTCACAATTTTTATTAACAATTCACAATTATTTTTAGACAATTCGTTTTCAAATATTTAGCTCAATGTTTTGGCTTAGTACAAAAAGTAAATAGATTTTAATTCTAAAATTTATTAAGAAATTACTTTGTTTTAATGATATTTGCGCCTTCTAAAAAGTAAAATTATTTTTTCTATTTTACATAATGTTTTAAAAGATGACCGATCAAGAATTGTTTTATTTATTAGCCCTGCTAAAGGTTGATGGAGTGGGTGATATAATGGGTAAAAAGCTGCTCCATTCATTTGGCAGTGCTCAAGCTATTTTTAATGCAAAAAACAATCAACTAGCAGCAGTTGACGGAATTGGAACGGTTTTATTGAAGAACTTAAAAGATAAAAGTGTTTTTGAAAAGGCTCAAAAAGAATTAGAATTCATACAAAAGAACAATATTCAGATTTCTTGCTTTAAAGATGAAAGCTATCCCGAAAGATTAAAGCATTGTATTGATGCGCCAATTTTAATTTTTACAGCTGGGAATATTGATCTTAAAAACAAGAAAATAATCAGCATTGTCGGTACTCGGCAGATTACTTCGTATGGAACTGAATTTTGTAAAAAACTGATCGAAGATTTGGCGCCCTTAGACCCTATAATCGTGAGCGGATTTGCTTATGGTGTTGATATTGTTGCACATCAAGCCGCGATGGATTATAATTTGCAGACCATTGGAGTTTTGGCTCATGGTTTAAATCAAATCTACCCCAGAACGCATAAAAAGTACATGGCAAAAATGGAGGAGAACGGCGGCTTTATAACTGAATTTTGGAGCGATTCTAATCCTGATAAAGAAAAATTTGTACGCCGAAATCGAATTGTAGCTGGAATGACCGAAGCAACAATTGTAATTGAATCTGCAGACAAGGGAGGTTCGTTAATAACGGCAAATATGGCCAATGAATATAATCGCGATGTATTTGCTGTGCCTGGAAGAGTTACAGACAAATACAGTCAAGGCTGTAATAATTTGATTAAAACTCAGAAAGCTAATCTATTAACAGATGCAGCCGATTTGATTTATATGTTGAATTGGGATATTAAAGAAAAATCAAAAAGTATTCAGAAACAGCTTTTTATAGAACTAGAACCTGACGAACAGAAGATCTATGATTTTCTTCAAAAAAACGGCAAAGAGTTACTAGACATTATTGCTGTTAAATGTGATTTTCCAATTTATAAAATGTCAGGAATTTTAATTAATATGGAACTTAAAGGCTTAATACGACCACTTCCTGGAAAACTTTTTGAGTCAATTTAACGCAGAAAATCTTATTTTTTATTTTTGAAGTGTTTGTACAATTTGTAAAGTATAAAAATCAGTAATAACCCAAATAGGATATTTAAGATTTGAAATAAATAGGGCGGCACATCATAATCTTCAATATATTTATTCATCTTTTTATAATTTAAAAGATTAATATAGATGAAGTTACAAAAAAATATTCAGATATTTTACAAAAAAAACGTTGACCAGTTTTGAAACTTGATCAACGTTTTAATTTATGAAATTTAAATTTTATTTTGCGAAACCAAGTACTTCGCGAACTTTTGCTAAAACACCATCGGCAACAACAGAAGCTTTTGCTGCACCTTTTTTCAATAGAGCATCTACCTCTTCAAGGTTATTGATGTAGTAATTGTAGGTTTCTCTTTCAGTTTTAAATTTCTCAGTAATCAGTTCAAACAAAGCTTGTTTGGCGTGACCGTAACCATAATTTCCGCCTAAATAGTTGGCTCTCATTTGTGCAATCTGCTCTTCATTTGCTAATAAAGAATAAATAGCAAATGCATTACAAGTATCTGGATTTTTTGGATCTTCAAGCGGCGTACTGTCAGTTTCAATACTCATTACTTGTTTGCGTAATGTCTTGTCATCCAAGAAAATATTAATAATATTATTAGCAGATTTACTCATTTTTCCTCCGTTTGTTCCAGGAATCAACATAATGTTTTCTTGAATTTTAGCTTCAGGAATTACAAAAGTTTCGCCCATTTGATGATTAAAACGAGAAGCGACATCGCGAGTGATCTCTAAATGCTGCAGCTGATCTTTTCCAACCGGAACAAATTCAGCATCATACAATAAAATATCTGCAGCCATTAACATCGGATACGTAAATAGTCCAGCGTTAACATCATCTAAACGATCCGCTTTATCTTTGAAAGAATGTGCTAAAGTCAATCTTTGGAAAGGGAAAAAACAGCTTAAATACCAAGTCAATTCAGTAGTCTGCACCACATCAGATTGTCTGTAGAAAGTCACTTTTTCAGGATTTAAACCACATGCAAGCCAAGCCGCAGCCGTGCTGTAGGTGTTTTCTCTTAAAGTTTTTCCGTCTTTAATCTGAGTAATCGAATGTAAATCAGCAATAAACAAAAAAGATTCGTTATCCGGATTGTTTGACAATTCGATTGCTGGAATAATTGCTCCTAATAAATTTCCTAAATGCGGTGTTCCTGTACTTTGAACACCCGTAAGTATTTTTGCCATTCTAGATTTTTTCTGAAATGCAAATGTCGTGATGTTTTTTTTAACCGCAAAGTGTGCAAAGGTTTATAGCAATGTTTTTGTTTTTTTTGTGAGTCATTTTAACGCAGAGCGCGCAAAGGGTTTTCGCAAAGGAAACAAGTTAATTTCTTTGAGATATTGCTTTGCAATAAGTTCACTAAGCTTTATCTTCTGTAAAGTAGTCTGAATTAAAACCATTCAATTAAATTATAAGAAAATATTTATAATTTTGATTTTTTTTAGATTATGACAGAAAACGAAATATCAAATATTGTAATTGGGTTAGCTATTGAAATTCATAAAAAACTTGGACCAGGTTTATTAGAAAATGTGTATAAGGAATGTTTGTTTTATAAGATTAAACAAAAAGGTCTTCTTGTCGAAAAAGAGAAAGCTTTGCCAGTAGTTTTTGAAGAAGTTAAGCTGGATTGTGGATACCGCATTGATTTGCTTGTGGAAAACAAATTATTAATAGAAATAAAAAGTGTGGAATCACTCACCGTTAATCATTTGGCTCAAACATTAACGTATTTAAAACTTGGAAATTTTAAACTCGGCCTTCTCATTAATTTCAGCAAAGTCTTTTAAAAAACGGTGTCAGAAGGGTAGCGAATAATTTACAACAATAGCTTTGTGAACTTATTGCGTAGCAAAAGAACTTCTAAATCTTTGCGTAAAATCTTTGCGGTCTTTGCGTTAAAATATATTTGCTGTCGCAACAACAATTCTTTTTGTAAAATTCATTTCTGTTTTCTTACTTTTGAAACTATGAAAATATTTAAAATTGCTTTTTGGGTTTTATGGCGCATTTGGTTTTACATTTTAATGGCCATTCCGATTTTGATTATGCTGCCGTTTTTACTGATTTCTATTATCTCAGAGAAAGGTTATCCCTATTTTTTTAAAATGGCTCGGATTTGGGCTAAATTCATTCTTTTCGGAATGGGTTTTTACTATACCGTAAAACGCGAACAGAAGCTCATTAAAGGCAAAAGTTATATGATTGTGGCCAATCATACCTCAATGACAGATATAATGCTTATGCTGGCCATAATTAAAAATCCGTTTGTTTTTGTTTGGAAAAAAGAGCTTGTGAAGATTCCGCTTTTCGGATTTTTCTATAAAAGGACCTGCATTTTGGTTGACAGAAGTTCTTCAAGAAGTAAGAATGAAGTTTTTAAAAGAGCTCAAAGCCGTTTAAATCAAGGTTTAAGTATTTGTATATTTCCAGAAGGCGGCGTTCCGGATGATGAAAGTATTTTGCTGGATGAGTTTAAAGATGGGGCTTTCAGACTAGCAATAGATCATCAAATTCCGATTGTTCCAATAGTTTTTGCCGATAATAAAGAACGTTTTTCGTATACTTTTTTAAGCGGAAGTCCTGGCAGAATGAGAGTTAAAGTTCTTCCTTTTATAGAAACAAAAAATTTGACCATTGATCATAGAAAAGAACTTAAAGATCAGGTTCGAAATATAATTTACGATGGTTTGGTTGATTTCCAGAAGACCAAATAAATATAAAAGCCGATAGATTTCTTAAATCTATCGGCTTTTGTTTTTGAATTAAAAACCCCCCATTTTTATTCAAAAGTTATCTATGAATTATTTTTTCAGAAATAAAACGCAATACTTTTTTAAATTTCAATTTGGTTTTTCTTCGGTTTTTATTGTACAACAATTCTATTTTTTCTTTCATGGTTAAAAATATTAATGGTTGATAATAAAGAGTTTAAATTAATAACTCAAGTTAATGTCACATTATTATAGATAGAGAAAAATAAAAATGGTTGCGTCAAAATTGGAAAAAAAAGTAAAAAAAATTTGATAAAACCCGTTAGTATGAATTACTTACGGGTTTTAATTCAAATAACCAACCAATTTAAATTCTAAAAAAGCCTCAAATTGATATATGGCTTACCAATTTGGAAACCCTGCTTTTTTTAATAGATGCACTTTTGTCGAAAAGGTTGCGTCAAGTTTTTATTTTTATTTGAATAAAAAAATCCTGACAGATTTTATAGTCTATCAGGATTTAGATTAGTCATTTTTTGACTTATATGAGATTAAGCGTTTGCTAATTCTTTAATATGTTCTTTAATTTTAACTTCAAGTTCGTCAGCAAGTTCTGGATTATCTTTAATTAAAGTTTTAACAGCATCACGACCTTGTCCTAATTTTGTATCGCCGTAGCTGAACCAAGATCCTGCCTTTTTAACGATGTCAAATTCTACAGCTAAATCTAAAATTTCTCCTGTTTTAGAAACTCCTTCTCCATACATAATGTCAAATTCGGCAGTTTTAAAAGGTGGAGCAACTTTATTTTTAACAATTTTAACTTTAGTTCTGTTTCCAATTACATTTTCACCGTCTTTAATTTGTGCAGAACGACGAATATCTAAACGTACAGAAGCGTAAAATTTAAGTGCGTTACCTCCAGTTGTAGTTTCTGGATTTCCGAACATTACACCAATTTTTTCACGAAGCTGGTTGATAAAGAAAACAGTACAATTTGTTTTGCTGATAGTTCCAGTAAGTTTTCTCAAAGCCTGAGACATTAAACGAGCATGAAGACCCATTTTAGAATCTCCCATTTCACCTTCGATTTCGCTTTTTGGAGTCAACGCTGCAACCGAGTCAATTACGACAATATCAATTGCTCCAGAACGAATTAAGTTCTCTGCAATTTCTAAAGCCTGTTCACCATTGTCCGGCTGAGAAATAATTAAATTCTCGATATCAACATTTAGTTTTTCTGCATAGTTTCTATCAAAAGCATGTTCCGCATCGATAAAAGCAGCAATACCTCCAGCTTTTTGAGCTTCTGCAATAGCATGAAGCGTCAAAGTAGTTTTACCAGAAGATTCTGGTCCGTATATTTCAATAATTCTTCCTTTAGGATAACCATTCACTCCAAGAGCTAAATCAACGCCAAGTGAACCAGAAGAAATCGTTTCTACCTCCACAATGGCTCTGTCGCCCATTTTCATTACGGTTCCTTTTCCGTAGGTTTTGTCAAGTTTGTCAAGCGTTAATTGTAACGCTTTTAATTTGGCTTCTTTGTCTGAACTCATCTTTTTATTAAGTGTCTAAATTGTTATTTTCTTTCAAACAAAAATCAAAAAGAGCAAATAACTTCCTGGTTTTTATTTGAGACTTGTAATTTGGTAAAATTAGTTCTTTTTTTTGAAGTTAATTGTCCCAAATTGTATCAAATTTGCACAAATTGTACTATAAAAATAAAGCCTTTAATTCTGTTGCATCAGATGGTTTTATCTTTCCGGCAAGTAGTAAACTCAGCTGTTTACGACGAAGCGCCGCGTCAAAACGTTGTATTTCTAGATCGGTTTCAGGTACAATCGAAGGTACTTCAACTGGTCGTCCAGTGTCGTCTACGGCAACAAAAGTATAAATTGCTTCATTTGCTTTTGTTCTGTTTCCAGATTCGCGGTCTTCTACCCACACATCAATAAAAACTTCCATAGAACTTTTGAATGATCTTGAAACTTTTGCTTCTACCGTTACAACGCTTCCAAGCGAAATAGCTCTGTTAAAAGCAACGTGATTTACAGAAGCTGTAACTACAATTCGACGTGAATGTCTGCGGGCAGCAATACTTGCAGCGCGATCCATTCGGGCTAATAACTCGCCGCCAAAAAGATTGTTTAAAGGATTAGTTTCGCTCGGTAAAACTAAATCAGTTAAAATAGTTAGAGATTCTGAAGGATGTTTTGGATTCATTTTTTTAATAATAAAATTTTGTTTGGATGCCCAATAATTGGACTTTTTTACCACAGATTACACAGATTAAAATCTGCTAGAATTTGTGAAATCTATGGCTAACTTTTAAAATATTTACGGTTGTTAATTCAACCAATAAACTGCCATTACAGCCGGTATAAAATATATGACAATGGTTCTCGCGCCATCGTAATCTTTTGCTAGTCTTTGTCCGAAAAGCATCATTAATAGACAAATACATGAAAATATTGCTCCGTAAAAACCAAATTCTCTTCCGTTATTTGTTAGCAATTGAATACCTCCGACAACACATAAAATTCCTGAAATTAATTCTAATATCAGTAAGTGTAAAAGAGCAAGCGGTACTTGATTTTTTAGTGGTGTTTTGGCAAAATGTTCTTTAAGCCAAGTTACATTATCATTCCAATAAAAAATTTTTTCGTAGCCTGATTGTAAAAAAGTTAAGGCTAAAAATGCCAAAAGTAGGATTGAAGCAACATTGTTCATTTGAAATCTATTTTTTATGAATTAAACGAGTCAGTTTGATAGATAAATCGGTTAGAATTATTTTTGCATTTCCGTTTCTTTCAATATGGTACATTGCATCTGAAAGTTCTTTGAAAATTTCGTGAATGTTGTTTCCATTTACAAAAGGCGCAAAATTTTCGAGTTTAAATTTATCAACTTTAGGTTCTATGTAAACTAAACTCGGTGCTTGATAATTTAACATAAGAGCTTGTCGGAACATTTCGATACAATACTGTATGAATTTTTTCTGGCTTTCGCGTCCAAGCGCAGCGATTTGCTCGCTCCAGGAAATTAAATCCTGAATGGCTGCTGCATTTCCTTTTGCTCTAAAAGCAGCTCGAACCCAATTTACAAACCATTGTTCAAACGGAAATTCGTCATCATCTTCTTTCAATAAATGGAGCGCTTTGCTAAAATTACCCTGCGCTTGATGCGCAATTTTTTTAGCTAAATTCGGATCTATATTTTCTCGTGCAACCAAAGCTTCGGCTATAACTTTTTCCGGAAGTCCATTAAAGTGAATTACTTGGCAGCGAGAACGAATGGTTTGAATAATATCTTCTTCATTTTCAGAAATCAGAATAAACATGGTTTTATCTGACGGTTCTTCTAAAAGTTTCAAAAGTTTATTAGAAGCGGCGATATTCATTTTATCGGCCATCCAGATAATCATGATTTTATAACCGCCTTCATAAGATTTCAAAGCAAGTGATTTTAACACTTCCTGCGCATCTTCAACACGAATCTCTCCCTGTTTGTTTTGTACACCAAGAATTTTATACCAATCGAACAAACCGCCGTAAGGCATTTCTTGAATGAAACTTCGCCAGTCTTGTATAAAATCTAAACTTTTGGGTTTGGTTTTTACATCTTCGGTAGTAACGGTTGGATAAATAAAATGCAGATCTGGATGTGAAATGTTTTCAAACTTAAGATTACAAGAATCGTTTCCGTTTGAATTTTCATCACCTGTATTACTGCATAAAATGTACTGGGCATAAGCAATGGCAGTGATTAATGTGCCGCTTCCTTCTGGACCAACGAATAATTGTGCATGCGGGATTCTACCAGAAGCAGCACTTTTTATCAAGTGGCTTTTGATGTAATCTTGACCTAAAATTTGAGAAAATTGCATGGAGCAAAGATAGAAGAAAATGATGTAGTCAAAAATTTTACAGATAAGATTATTTCGTAGTTATAATTTTGAAATTACAAACTCATTTTTCGATTTTTTTCGGATGACTTTCGACATAATTTTGTTAATAAATGTCTCAACCTGAGCAGATATCAAGATTTTTTTGTTAATATTTTTTTTCAAAAAACACGAAACGTAAGTATTTTTTTGTTATTTAAAAGAAAGAATTCGTTTTTTTTATAGCGATTATCTTACGGTTTCGATTTTAACAAATTTAACAAAAAGCACGTTAAAACGCACATTTTCTCGACATAACACTGGTTTTTAAGGTTTTTTTAAGGTTTTTTTTTGAAAAAAAAAATCATTAGAGTTGTAATTTAAGTTAATTTATATATTTTTGTTTTTATCAACAACCAATTATAAATAAGAATCTATGAAAGGGAAAATTACTCTGTTAAGTGCACTTTTTATCTTAACTACTGCAGCCGTTTCGGCACAGGCAAAAAACGCACCAAGAAGTATTATTAGTACAACAGCTCTTATTCGTAAATACCATGATCAAAAAGAATTGAGCGGTATGCAAAAAGGAGAACTTTTGGAATTATACATTGAGCGTATCAAGGTTCTTGTAAAAACCCTTCCTTACATTGCTTTGGTTACAAAACCTGGAGTTACTATGGCCGATCTTGGTATTCCAGACGATAACGAACACAAAAAAGTTTTAGATGCTCAGGCAGTTGGTACATCAACATTTTTGGATACTACAGTAGAATTCCAAAGAAAAATGATGCCTTACTCTGATAAAGGAAATCTAATCGCTGCAATCTTGTTCTACGAAAGTACATTGAAATCATTACACGAGTTCAACGATTTGAACGAAATGTAATAAAGATATTTTTTTTAAAAACCTTTTTCGAAATGTTTACGTAGATGGATGAAATCTATTTGAACATTCTTGAGAAACAAAATAAAAAAAAACTCATTCTCGAGGGTTCTGATAATTTCGGAAAACTCGAGAGGAGTTTTTTCATTTACGCATACCCAAATTTATTATTAACCGTAATACCCCCCTTATCATGAAAAAAATTACTCAATTAATCTGCGTTCTTTTGACAGTTACGAGTATGAGTGCTCAACAAGAGAAAGGAATTATGGGCTACAACAATTGGTTAAACAATTGGACTGAGTTTAAGCCTAACAAAGTGGACTATGGAGAAGCAAACCAAATTTTAGCAGGAAATATTTCTGTTAATACTAAATTGCTGAAAAGAAATATCTACGTTTTGCAAGGAAACGTATATGTTACAAACAATGCTGTTTTAACTATTGAACCAGGAACTTTAATTATTGGTGATTTCGAAACAAAAGGAACATTGGTAGTTACAAAAGGTGCACAAATTGTTGCAGACGGTTTAGAAACAGATCCAATTGTATTTACTTCAAACCGCAGCATGAAAAAAGCTGGAGACTGGGGTGGACTTGTAATTCTTGGTGATGCTCCAATTAATAAATTTGGAAATGTAGGTTCTTACAACCTTGATCTTGACCCAACTCTTACTACTTACGGTGGAGACAACGTAGCTTCAAACTCTGGAATTTTAAGATTTGTTAGAATCGAGTTTGCTGGTAAAAAAGTAAAAGGTTTAGATACATTTAACGGTTTAACTATTGCAGGTGTTGGTAACAAAACGATTATTGACAATGTAATGGTAAGCTACTCTGGAGGAGATTCATTTGCTTTCTTCGGTGGTGCTGTTAATGCTTCTAAATAAGTTTCTTATAAATCTATCAACGACGACTTTAAATTTACACAAGGTGTACAATGTCGTTTATTCAACTCTTTAGCAGTTAGATCTTCTTACTTATCAAGTAACAAAGACGGATCTCGTTGTATGGAGGTGAAATCTTATGAGAAAAAGAACGAAACAGACTTTACAAAAAAACAAACTCTCGTAGCTGCTACAAATATTACTATGCTTAATGACAGTGAAAATATCAAAGCTGATATTCAAGCAGGGTTAGTAAAAGAATGTGTATATGTTGCAGAAGCTGCTTCTCTTGAATTAAAGCGTAGTGTAATCTCTGGTTTCAATCCTGCTGTTTTATTAGACAGTAAAATTGAAATCAACGATGCTAATCTTAAAAAAATCAAATTTGAAGAAATGTACTTCAACTTATGTAACGGAAACATCTTTACAGAGTACAATTCTAATAATGAAGATTTAGAGAGCTGGTATGGAAATAGCGTGTTTTTTAACGTTTATTCTCAAAGCAGTAACAATGAAACATTCATTGATATCGCAAATCCTAAAAAACCAGATTTCAGATTACAACTAGGAAAAATCACGGCTTCAAGCGGCAATAGATAAATAGATTTCGATTTTTATTTCCACGCGTAAATTTTATTAATAAAGTCCCCAGACACAATTTATGTATCGTCTCTAACGGACCCAAATAAAGATCAAAACATAATGGTATCTACGAAAAAATATTTTTTATATATAATATTTTTGGTTTCGCCTATTTCGTTAACTCTATATGCACAGAATACAGCAGAAAAACCTACAAAGGCTGCTGGTTCTGAGTGCACATTAACTTTAGGTAATGTTAACCAAAACAGTACTAATGCTGTAATTGAAAACAGCAATTCAGATAAATTTAATCAGTTTATAGTAGGGATGTCCAACCCCAAGGACAGCCTTACTATAGTAGCTGAACCAAATACTGTATCTGACGAATGTCAGGAAAATTCATCGCTTACAGCAACTTCAATTCTTGCAAAAGATATAATTGAAAACTACAAGTATGATTTTTCTGAAACATTCATTGATATTTTGTTTTTTGAGCGTATAGACTTAGCAAGAACACGCACTATATGATTCAAAAAATTACTTTATCTTTTACTAAATTTTTACTTTTATTTAGCATTTTGTTCTTTGCTAAATCGAATTCTTATGCGCAAACTATAGTGCCTCAAACATTTGATGGTTTAGAAAAGCTTTGTGCTGGAAATTCGTTTAATGAATTTTATGCTAGTTTCAGTTATATAGATTTTCCCGCAGGTACTACTTTTGTAGTTGAGCTTTCAGACGCTGCGGGAAATTTTACTTCTCCTATTGCTACGACACTGCTACAGACAATCGATGTTTCTGCTACTCAAAAAACAATTAAATACGCAGTGCCAACAGATTTAGTTGGTTCTGACATCTACAGTTTAAGAGTGAAAAGTTCAACTGGAGTTACTAGTACGAGATTTAAAAATTCTTTGGGAAATACTTCTTTTCCTGCTTATTTTAAACAATTCGAAGGTCCTTTCTTTATTAATAACAAAAGTGATGTTGCTATGATTTGTTCTGGCGGTAATTTAACACTTTCTATTAGTTCAGAATCACCTTCTCCTGCCAGTATCGCTAATATCAAATACAAATGGTATAAAGACGATGTTCTAATAGCAGGACAAAGTTCTAAAGAGATAGTTGTAAACAGTACAGGAAAATATTATGCAGAGATTGATTACGGACAATGTTCTGATGTAAACTTTAGTTCTAATCGTGTCAATGTCACTTCTTCAAGCAGCGGTTCTGCTGTTACTATCGATTCAAGCTTAGGTAACCCATTTTGTGCCAGCGGTACAGGAACGGTTTTAACAGCAACTTCAGGAAATAGTTATGTTTGGAAAAAAGACGGAGTAGTTATAGCAGGTGCAACAAATCGTACGTATTCAACAAATGAATCTGGAGTTTATACTGTCGAAGTAGATTTTGGAGGATGTAAAGCTACAGGAAGTATTAATCTTCAAAGCAACGGATTTGAAGCAAGCATAGATGCTCAAGATGGATATAAACTAAGTGAAGGTGAAACATTAACGGTTAATGTTACAACAGATGCTACAAATGCTACTTTCGAATGGTACTTAAACAACAATTTAATTGCTGGAGAAACAGGAAGTTCATATGTGATATCCGTAAAAGGTAATTATAAAGTAAAAATTTCTCAAGCCTCTGGTTGTATTGCAAACAGAGAGTTTTCATTTAAAATTAATGGTGATTCAGGACCGTCAACAGTTATTCCAAATATCATAAAGTTGAGCGGGATGAATCCGTATTGGAATATTCCAGATGAATATAAGAATGCGTCTACCAGTGTAATTATTATTAGTTCAAACGGAGATAAGGTTCTCGATGTAGTGAATTATCAAGGCGATTGGCCTCAAAACAATATAGATTTTAAAAATGTAAATCCCGTTTATTACTATGTCATTAAAGGCGACACAGGTGAAAAAAAAGGATCAATAACTGTGATAAAATAATATGAAGAAAATTTTACTATTCATCACTTTATTTTACGGTTTTTCAAATGTACTCTATTCTCAAAATGCTTCTGAGGATGGAGTTGTTTCGTTTTCATTACCTATCAGAAATTCTTTAAAGTTTAATAGATATTTAATTAACCCAACATTCAGTTTTGTTCGAGAAACAAATCCATATATAAGTTTTTATAATAAGAGACAGTGGGTTCAGTTTGATGATGCTCCACAGACTTATATTGCCAATTATTCTGGGCGTATCAAAGAAAATGATGCTTTTGCAGTTGCATTATTTCAACAAAATTATGGATTAATGACTGTTTTTGGAGGTGTTGTCAATTTTGCGCACAACATTGTTCTTCAAGAAGACAGTAATTTGACTTTTGGTTTAAATGTTGGTGCTTACCAAAGCGGTTTAAATACAGGAAAAATTATCTCAGACGATTCAGATATTCTAACTGGAGAATTTCCTAAAAGTACACTTCTTACCGTAAATCCAGGTATTAACTATGGTACAACTTTTCTAGATTTCGGATTGTCGATCAACAATTTAGTGCTTTACAATTTTGGGTCCGGAATGGTTAAAGATGATCCAGAAAGAGCAATTGAACTTCATGCTATGTACACTGGGTACATTGACAGCTATGGATTTTTTGACAGAAGTAAATTTTCAGGTATTTTAAAAACAGAGATTAAAAAAGACAAAACAGTTATTTCCGGACTTGGTATGCTGACTCTTCAACAAGGAGTTTGGGCACAAGCAGGTTACAACACTTTATATGGAGTTTCAGCGGGACTTGGGGTTAATATTTCTCCAAGCATTGCTATTGAATATAACTACGAAAGAGGAATGGGCAATTTCTCAAACCTAGGCGGATCACACGAATTTGCCATTGCCTATAAATTCAAAAACAGAAATTATTATTACGGAGATGATGATGAAGGATCATTGATTGATCCATCTAAACCAAAGCCAGTACCTGCAAAACCAAAATCAGAAGCAACTCAAGTTAACAGAACTGAGATTGCTGAAAAGAATAGACTGGCAGCCGAAGCAAAAGCAAAAGCCGATGCTGAAGCAAAACAAGCCAGACTTGCCGCTGCAGAGAAAGTTAAGGCAGATGCCGAAGCTGCTGCAAAAGCAAAATTAGAAGCTGACAACAAAGCTAAAACAGATGCTGAAGCTATTAAGATAAAATTAGCGGCAGATGCAAAAGCAAAAGCCGATGCTGCTGCTGCTGCGAGAGCACAAACAGCCACAGCAAATAGAGCAGTTGCTGCAACACAAAAAACTGCTGCACAATTGGCTGCTGATAAAGCAAGAGCAGATGCAGAAGAACGTAGAATAAAATTAGCTGCAGATAATAAAGCTAGAGTGGATGCTGCTGCCGCTGCAAGAGCACAAGCCGCTGCAAACAAGCCAGGAGCAACTGCAGCACAAAAAACACAAGCACAACTTGCAGCTGACAAAGCGAAGGCTGATGCAGAAGCAATGAAATTAAAATTAGCTGCAGACGCAAAAGCAAAAGCTGATGCTGAAGCTGCCGCAAAAGCGAAAGCTGCTGTTGCAACTCCGCAAAAAAAACAGGCACAACTTGCAGCTGACAAAGCTAAGGCAGACGCGGAAGCAATGAAATTAAAATTAGCTGCAGATGCAAAAGCAAAAGCCGATGCTGAAGCTGCTGAGAAAGCAAAAGCTGCCGCTGCAAAACCAGTAGCCGCTCCGCAAAAAACAGCTGCACAATTAGCTGCAGATAAAGCAAAAGCAGATGCAGAAGCTGCTGCTAAAGCAAGGTTAGCCGCTGCTGAAAAAGTAAAAGCTGATGCCGAAGCTGCAAGACAAGCTAGACTGGCAGCAGCAGAAAAAGCTAAGGCAGATGCTGAGGCTGCAAGATTAAAATTAATTGAAGATAATAAAGCGAAAGCAGAAGCTGCTGAAGCAAAACGTAAAGCCGATGCAAAAGCGAAAGCAGAAGCTGCAGATATGCAGTCAATTCTTGCTGCCGATGCAAAAGCGAAAGCAGACTCAGATGCATTACAAGCTAGATTAGCTGCAGAAGCAAAAGCAAAAGCCGCAGCTGAAGCAAAAACTAAAGCATCTATTGATGCTGCTAATAAGGCAAAAGCTGCTGCAGATGCAAAAGCAAAAGCTGCAGAAGAAGCTGCTCTTAAAGAAAAATTAGCTGCTGATGCAAAAGCAAAAGCAGATGAAGAGGCAAGACAAGCTCTAATTGCTGCCGAAGCAAAGGCAAAAGCCGATGCGGAAGCATTAAAATTGAAACAAGCAGAAGATGCTCGTCAAGCACAATTAGCTGCAGAAGCAAAAGCGAAAGCAGATGCTGAAGCACTTCAAGCGAAACTTGTTGCAGATGCAAAAGCGAAAGCCGATGCCGAAGCTGCAGCAAAAGCAAAATTAGAAGCAGATAATAAAGCAAAAGCGGAAGCCGAAGCACAACAAGCAAGACTAGCTGCAGAAGCTAAGGCAAAAGCCGATGCTGAAGCTGAAAAAGCTAGATTGGCTGCAGATGCAAAAGCAAAAGCAGATATGGAAGCTCTACAAGCAAAACTAATTGCTGACGCCAGAGTTAAAGCCGATGCTGAAGCAACTGCAAAAGCAAAAGCAGAAGCAGAAGCGAAAAAATTACAAGAAGCGGAAGAGGCACGTCAAGCTAAATTAGCTGCAGATGCGAAAGCAAAAGCTGACGCCGAAGCGTTACAAGCTAAACTTGCTGCCGACGCAAAAGCGAAAGCAGATGCAGAAGCATTAAAAGCACAACAAGCTGCTGAAGCTAAAGCAAAAGTTGAAGAAGAAGCACGTCAAGCTAAATTAGCTGCCGACGCAAAAGCAAAAGCTGACGCAGAAGCATTACAAGCTAAACTT